>Ga0247844_1000720_pt1 | contig 67758 bp, 55 predicted proteins | sample LaCtaG_FD_192421 | JGI IMG/M metagenome (GOLD analysis project Ga0247844, IMG submission 192421) | Freshwater microbial communities from meromictic Lake La Cruz, Castile-La Mancha, Spain - LaCruzMarch201714.5m_1 | ecosystem: Environmental > Aquatic > Freshwater > Lake | place: Spain: Castile-La... | reverse complement strand
TTAGCGAATTAATAATTAACAGCCAAATTAATTAAGGTTAATTCATCTTTACTTTCAAACATTTATCTTTGAGTATCGTATTGACTTATTGATGATTAGAAGTTTTCTTTCAAACACTATATATCAAAACAGGCTGTTTCAATTTAAATTGAAACAGCCTGTTTTTTTAATTTGAAAGTGATTTTTTCCAATAGAAATTCAACCTACTTCTCAAAAAGGAACTTTCAAACTCAAAGCAATGTTTCTGCCAGGATTAAACAAACCAACTTCTTTTAAAGTGGACAAATGGTCTATATACTTTTTGTCAAATAAGTTATTCACACTCAATGATATGGAAATCAACTGCTTTTGAATTTTCAAATTACCACCAATGTTCAAATCTATTAGCGTATAACCAGTAGTTGGTGTTTCGTCAGGCGCTGCATTATTTTGATTAAAAGCAGTGGTTGTGTTGATGGAAACAAATGTATTTTTCAGAAACAACAATTTATCTTTCTCGGCACGAACTTCAAAACGTAATTTGTGAGCAGGCACAAACGGCAAATAATTGCCTGATTTTTGCTTGCCAATAACGGTTGCAAAAGTCGTTTGAAAATGAAGCCATTTTATGTTAGCTGGATGTATATGCAAATCCGCCTCACCACCGTACATTAAGGAATTGGCCTGTTTATACATGTAAATATCCACACCATTATTGGTCTTTTCTGCCGTTGGCGAAATATAAATATAGTGGTCAATAACATTATAGAATCCTGCCAAATCCAATGAAAAATTAGATTTGTGGTAATGCATACTTACATCCGATTCGTAAGCATTTTCGGGAACAAGGTTCTGGTCACCAACTTCATAGCGTAATTCATGCTGTCCGTTAGAGGTCAGTTCTGCTAAATTGGGCGTGCGATAGGCTGAGGCAAAATTGGCACGAAACAACAAGTCATCCGACAAATTATAGGTAGCTCCCAACGAACCACTAAAACTACCAAAATTATTATCAAGTGCTGGTCGATAAGTCATTAAGTCAGAAGATAGTCCGATTGTCTGAGTAGAAATTGTTTTGTTATCGTACCGAATACCTGTTTGCAATTTTATTTTTTCGAAGAAAGTTTTTTGCAACAATACAAATCCCGAATAATTATTTACAACCGCATCGGGTAACAATTTTGTTTCTCGGTCATTCAAATTTGCATTCTTTTGATTTAATCCCTGAAAACCGATAATATATTCCGATGTTTTTTCGGATGGCAAATGAAGTTTGGTTTCGTAAGTCAGAGTTTTAAGTCCCATTTGGATTTCATAAACGCCCACATCTCCTAAATGCGTTAAATCTGTAGATTGATATGCTGCATTAACATCCAATTTAAAATTGCCCAAATAAAGCTTATTTTGCGATGACATTAAATGGGTATTCAATTCCTGATACCAAATCTTATTTTCACGACCACGCTCTGTTATTGCTTCAATTGCCTCATCTTCAACCAATCCGAGCTTCTGATTATTATAATCATAGAATAATTTGAAAGTTCCAATTCTATCCGTAAAACCAGCGTTGGCCTTTAATGACATTTCGTTAAACCGCGAATTGGGAACAAACTCTCCCCCTCCCTGTTTATAGTCGGCATTTGATTTTTGACCAATACGTAAACCTCCGAAAAGTTTTTTTGAAGCTCCCTTAATGCCTAAATTATTGGTAACTCCCAATGAATTGGAGAACAATTGCATATTATAATCGCCGGAAAAACTCCCAAGCGGAGCTGGCTTTTCTTTAATAAAGTTGATAACACCACCAATGGCATCAGAGCCATAAATCAATGACGCTGGCCCTTTAATAATTTCAACATTATCAATGCCAAACTCATCAATTCCCAAAGGATGATGGCTTGAATATTGGTAATTTTCAAACCGCACACCATTGTTCAACACCAAAATGTCATTCATTGAAAGACCGCGGATAACTGGTTTGGAAACGCCACTCCCTTTCGAAATCATATCTACTCCAGGCACTTGAGTGAGCACTTCGGAAAAATTAGGTGTGGCTTTAATGTCAAATTGGTCTATTTTGAGCACATCAATTTTCACGGCATTATTGTGCTGGGTTGAATTATAACCACCCGAAACCACAATTTCTTCAGCTTCAATTGAAGATTGTTTCAACATCACATTAAATTCTGTATTATTTGTCACTAAATTAAATGTTTCAATAACATTTGAATAGCCAAGAAACGAAAATGAAATTTTGATTTTCCCTGAAGGTAAATTCGTCATTTCAAAATGTCCTTTTTTGTCGGAAACCGTGCCTTTATTCAAATCTTGAATAAAAATTGTAGCACCAACCATAGGCAGGTTATCTTGGTCGGTTATGTTTCCGGATATTTTATTTTGTGCATTTACTACATGATGTGTCAATAGCAAAATGCAAACTAGAAGTTTGATTTTCATCTTATTACGTTTATTAGAATAGAAATACTGATAGAAAAATAAGGAATTAAAATTGATATAAATACTCAATAATATGCAACAAGCGAGTTGTCACTTGTTAATGCACAGAGAATTATTGCTGAAATAAATCAACAACATAAATTCTCAGAAATTTCTTTACATCAGACTAATTGAGTAGGAGGTGCACGTAATTGGAATGAAAACTTGGGGTAAGTAAAATGATATTTTGAACGATAATTATCAATATAACAAGCCAAAGGCTTATCATTTTGCAAATCGACCAACAAAGTTTCTGAGGCAAAAACAGAAAATTCAAAGCTACAAACTTCACATTTATCTTGGTAAACATGCAAGTGCTTTTCGTTTTTTGCTTTGCAAATAAGATGTTGGTGATGATGCTCCACTTTAACTATTGAAGGCATCAGAAATGCCACCAACATCAATATGGAAACTATTTTTCTAAACATCATTTTCATCAAAAACACTTTTACTAAAAAATAAAGATTCATTGCTCAAAACAATAATATTGAATTAAAGTTCAATCCTAATTCACAATAGTTCGTTATAAAAAAAGTTTTTTTGAACGCAACCCACGATAGCTATCGGGGCGCTAAGTTGCAAAGCCGCAAAGAAAAACTGAAAGTTTTTGTCCCGATAGCTATCGGGATAGCGTTCTTTCTCTAGTTTTTGAATATAAGGCATTTAAAACTTTGCGACTTCGCGTTTACTTTTTGTTTTGAGCAAAACCACAATCAGTTAAATCTATTCATTTAAAGTCTTATTCATCAACACAATAAATCATTTTATAACGTACGTTGAATTCAATAAACGCATTAAAATTATTTAGAAAAATGATTTCAAAAGTATCCTTAAATTTTAAATTAAACGATAAATTCAATAAAAAATCAAATTCCAAATAACACATTTACAGATGCTTATAAAATTTTCATGTTAAACAACATAAAAACAGAACATATCTCAAATAAAAGCAATACTTTTGTATCGTTGTTTATGCAACTATATACAATCGAACTATTATTATGGAATTACAAAACGAGGAAGTATTCAGTATTTTGACAGGTAAAATCTCATCCGCCATCAATCGGACTTTTCTAAGAGAATTTACAAATGAAGGTATTGAAATTACCACCGAGCAATGGTCGGTAATGGCTTGTTTATGGCAAAAAGACAAAGTAACGCAACAAGCACTCTGTACACAAACTGCAAAAGATAAACCCAGCATGACCCGCCTCATTGATAAACTTGAAAAGGCTAATTTAGTAACAAGAGTTTCAGACCATTACGACCGTCGTACAAACCTTATTCATCTAACAGAAAGTGGAACTGCATTACAACTCAAAGCTTCTGAAATTGTAAATTCAATAGCGACAAAAACTCTCAATAAAATAACTGAAGAGGAGTTGAATACCTGTAGAATTGTGCTTAAAAAAATCATGTCAAACCTCAAATAATTTTTTTAGTTATACAGTTGCATATGCAACTATTGTTTAGTCAATCAATAAAATTACAATAAAAACCGTATGAGAAGAATTGTATTAGCAATGAGCACATTAATAATGTGTTTACCGATATTTTCGGAAAAAGTATTGCAGCTCGAGGAATGCAGACAATTGGCATTGAGTCATAATAAGAGTTTGCAAATGGCTGTAGAGAGCGTGAAAGCCGCCAAAGAATTGAAACAAGCTGCATTCACACAATTTCTGCCAAATTTCTCGGCAAATGGTGGCTATACTTGGAATCAGAAAAACATTTCAATGCTTGCCGAAGATGCCATGCTACCCGTAGGAACCAAAATGAGCGACGGTTCTTTTGGATTTACGGCCGACCAAGTTTCCAACAAATGGACCATGGTAAATGGACAACCAGTGCCATTGGATGGAAATAATACTCCGTTCAATCCAAAAACAAATCCTGAAAAAATCGAATGGAAGGGATACTCCTTATTGCCCAAAAGCGCTTTGGAATATGACATTCAGAATATTTTCGCAGGAAGTATCGGTTTTGTACAACCTATTTTTATGGGCGGTAAAATACTGGAATTGTATAAAATCGCAAAATCTAGTGAGCATCTTGCAGAAGCGCAAAAAGAAAATAAAACCATAGAACTTTTGTTGGAAGTTGACGAAGCTTATTGGCGGGTAGTATCGGTTGAAAATAAAGTGGAATTAGCAAAAGATTATCGAGATTTGATTGCAAAAGTAGACTCAAACGTAAATATAATGATTGAGGAAGGTGTGGCGACCAAAGCTGAAGCACTAAAAATAAGGGTAAAACTGAACGAAGCCAATATCACGTTAACCAAAGCTGAAAATGGATTGAATCTTTCGAAAATGGCACTCAATCAACTTTGCGGCATGCCATTGGACGAAACCTACAAGCTTGCCGATACCGATTTGAATACCGAAACAAAAATAACGCAACTCATCCCCACAGAACAAGCATTGGCAAACCGCCCTGAAATTAAAGCATTGACACAGGTGGAAAACATGGCCAAATCCAACGAGAAAATAATGCTTTCGCGCTTCATGCCAAATGTAGTTTTATCAGGCAACTACTTAGTTTCCAACCCAAATGTATATAACGGATATGAAAATAAATTTGGTGGAATGTTTACATTTGGGGTTGTAGCCAATGTGCCATTATTCCATTTTGGCGATAAATTTCACACATTGAATGCAGCCAAATCTCAACATAAAATTGCAACATTGCAATTGGAAGAAACCAAAGAAAAAATGCAACTTCAAATTAAACAGAGTTCGTACAAAGTAGCTGAGAGTCTGAAAAAGAGAGCTTCAACACAACAGAATATTTCGGCAGCAGAGGAGAATCTGCGTTACGCAACCGAAGGATTTGAAGCGGGCGTAATAACTTCAACTGATTTATTGGGAGCACAAACAGCCTGGTTATCAGCAAAATCGGAATCTATAGATGCCAATATCGATGTGAAGTTATGCAACTTGTATCTGGAAAAATCATTGGGAACATTGAAATAATTAATAATTGACAATTAACAATTAATAATTAAGACATAATTAACTTAGCTATTTTACAAATAAAAAAAAACACTACAAATTTTCAACAGTAATGAAAAAGAAGAATAAAGATTTAAGAATTGGATTAATATCACTCATTGTGGTGATTGTTTTGATATTTATCGTTGGATTATATGTAAACAGACCCGAACCAGTAATTATTCAGGGCGAGGCTGTTGCTTCGGAAGTACGAATATCGGGGAAAATACCTGGCAGAATCAAACAATTTATGGCATCGGAAGGAACAATTGTAAATGCAGGTGATACATTAGTAGTTATCGATAGCCCTGAACTTACTGCGAAATTAGAACAAGCGAATGCTGCCGAAAATGCAGCCCAGGCTCAAAACAAAAAAGCTATAAAAGGTGCACGTAAAGAATTGATAGTTGGTGCTTTTGAGATGTTTCAAAAAGCGCAAGTTGGAGTTGATATCGCGAAGAAATCATACGACCGAGTACAACGATTGTTCGACAAAGGAGTGATACCAGCCCAAAAACGCGATGAAGCTGAAGCGCAATACAAAGCGGCCGTAGCAACCGCCAATGCTGCCAAATCGCAATATGAAATGGCGAAGAACGGAGCAGAAAGCGAAGACAAGGAAGCTGCTTTGGCATTGGTAAACCGCGCAAAAGGGGCTGTGGACGAGGTTAAATCGTATTTGAATGAAATTACGCTGACTTCTCCCATTGCGGGTGAAGTAACCGAGATTTTCCCAAAATGTGGAGAATTGGTTGGAATGGGTGCACCCATCATGAGCATTGTAGATTTGAACGATATATGGTTTACTTTCAATGTTCGTGAAGATTTATTGGGAGAAATGAAAATGGGAAAATGTTTCAAAGTGAAAGTCCCAGCATTGAACAATCAGATTGTGACCGTAAAAATTAGTTATATCAAAGCGCTGGCTTCCTATGCAACTTGGAAAGCTACGAAAACATCTGGACAATTTGATGTAAAAACGTTTGAAGTTCGTGCTCGACCAACAGTAAAAATCAAAGACCTTCGCCCAGGAATGACGGCATTGTTTGAAGAAACTGTAAAATAATAAACTATTTAATCCCGAAAGGGAAGTAAAAACTATGTTCAACAACCTTTTTGAAGCGATATTCGAAACCTTTAAACGAGAAATAATCCGTATGGCTAGCCGTCCGATTTATTTTTTCTGTACTGTGGTGGTGATGACGTTTAGTTATATATTTTTTCTGACATTTTTCAACGAAGGTCAGCCCAACAAGATGCCTATTGGCGTGGTAGATTTTGACAATTCGGCATTTTCGAGACAATTTATTCGCAATCTGGATGCCACGCAACAAGCAAAAGTTACGATGCGACTGAATAGTCATAGGGAAGCGCGCGAGGAAATGCAACGTGGTAATATCTATGCCTTTGTGGAAATAAAGCGCGATTTTTCATCACAAGTCATTTCCAACCGAAGACCAAAAATGACCTTTTACGTGAACGATGGATTTTTGATTTCCGGTTCTCTCCTACTCAAGGACATTACTTACTTGAGTGCGGTTACATCAGCTGGGATGCAGCAACAAATTTTACGAGCCAAAGGCATGGACGAAAGTCGGATAAAAAGTATCATTCAGCCCATTACACTGGATACACACCTGATTGGAAATCCGTGGGCAAATTATGGAACGTATTTGCTTAACGTAATTTTACCAAGTATTTTACAACTTATGGTATTGATGATGACCATTTTCCCCATCGGTGTAGAATTAAAGGAAAGAACTTCAAAAATATGGCTCGAAACGGCCAACAATTCAATTTTTGCTGCTATTACGGGTAAATTATTACCCTACACTTTCATTTTCACGACACTTGGAATCATTGGCAACATATTGCTTTACAGATATATGGGTTACCCTTTGCAATCAAGTATTAGCTGGATGTTTCTGAATACTTTCTTGTTTGTTTTGGCCAGTCAAGCAATTGGTGTTTTATTAATTGGTATTACACCGGTGCTACGCGACGGAGCCACATTGGCTGGGTTTTACGGTATGTTGGGAGTTACTTTTGCAGGATCCACATTCCCTATCGAGCAAATGCCTTGGGCTACTCGCATTTTCAGCGATCTATTCCCCATTCATCATTATTTCAATATCTATGTAAACCAAGCACTTAACGGAGTAGAAATTAAGCATTCTGTCGTTTCATTTGTAGCTTTGCTTTCATTTAATATTTTGCCCCTTTTTGTTTACTATCGACTTAAAAAAGCAGCTATCAATCAGAATTTTCCAATAAAATAAGTAAAGTAATGAATGATTCAAAACATAAATCAACGCAGACAAATAAATTTATCTCCATCATAAAAGACATATATAATGTGTTTATGAATGAATTTAGAATTATTTTTAAAGACCGTGGTGTGCTCATAATGTTTATGTTAGCACCACTTGCCTATCCAATAATTTACGGAAGTTTGTACAAAAACGAAACCTTGGTTGATGTGCCTGTTGCTGCCGTTGATTGCTCCCGAAGTCAGCGTTCCGGAGAATTACTGCGACACATAGACGCTACTCAAAATGTAAAAATCGTGAGTCATTATTCCAGTTTAACTGAAGCTAAAAAAGCTTATAACGACAAAAAAGTAAGTGGCGTAATTTTTATACCTGCTGATTTCAACAAGAAATTAAATACTGGAGAACAAACTACCGTCTCCATTTATTGTGACATTAGCAGTTTTATGTATTATCGAATCATCAGTCAGGCGTGCAGTTATTGCGTTCAGGACATGAGCAAAAAAATTCAGGTAGAACGACTGAATAACAACGGAATAACTGGAGAATCAGCAGCCATTATTTCCGACCCAATACCCTACGAAGGTGTAGTGCTTTATAATGAAGGAGCGGGTTTTGCTAGCTTCATTTTGCCAGCGGTTCTAATGTTAATCATTCATCAAACGCTATTCTTTGGCATCGGAATGATTGCAGGCACATCTCGTGAAGAAAACCGATTTCATGTTTTGGTAAGCACTTCAATACACCGTGGCAGTACTTTCAGGGTTATTATTGGTAAAAGTATCAGTTATTTGTCAATTTATAGCGTCTGGTCGTTCTTCATTTTGGAAGTCATACCTCATATTTTCAATCTGCCTCACATTGGAAATACTGCTGATATTTTGTTGCTACTTTTGCCATTTTTATTGTCCACCATATTCTTTTCAATGACCATATCAGTATTTATGCCGAATCGCGAAACAAGTATGATTCTTTTCATGTTTATGTCGCTTATTCTGCTGTTTTTGAGTGGAGTATCGTGGCCACAATCGAACATTAATGGATTTTGGAGGGCTTTTAGTTGGATATTTCCTTCAACACATGGCATCCAGGGCTACATAAAGATAAATACTATGGGTGCTGATATTCGGCATATATCTTTCGAATACATTAGCTTATGGGTGCAAACAGCCATTTATTTTATAACTGCAACTGGGGCTTATTATTGGCAAATAAACAAAAGTAGTCAAAAGTTGATGAATGAAATGGAAACAGAAATTGGTTGAAAAGTATGAAGAAAAACAATAAAGTACCTGAACCAATATAATGTCGTATTTTGAACGCAAAGTTGCAAAGTCGCTAAGACGCAAAGAAATGTTTGATTTACAATAATTTATATTCTTAGCGGCTTTGCATCTTAGTGTCTTTGCGTTAAAAAAACAGATTTTAAAATGGTACACTATATTATACCATTTACTAATATTGAATATGAGAATTGATATAGGGTAGAAAGTAAAACATTTTCAGTAAAAAAAGTTTTACCTTTGCGGCTCAATCAACACAAATAAATCTGATGACTTATCTTAGAAAACCCGAATGGCTAAAAACCAATCTACATAGCAATGCCGAATATGTTCACGTCAATAAAGTAGTAAAAGAGCACGGACTTCATACCATTTGCACCAGCGGTAAATGTCCCAATATCAGTGAATGCTGGAACAGGGGAACTGCCACTTTCATGATTTTAGGTGAAATATGTACCCGTTCTTGTGCTTTTTGCAATGTATTAAGTGGACGACCATTGGCTTCCGACCCACAAGAACCGAATAAAATTGCAGCTTCCATTCAACTAATGAATTTGAAACATGCGGTGGTCACTTCTGTTGACCGCGATGATTTACCTGATGGTGGTGCAGGTCATTGGGCTGAAACCATTCGTGCTATAAAAACAGTAAATCCTGAGACCACGTTGGAAGTATTAATTCCTGATTTCGACGGAAATACGGAATTGATTGATAAGCTAATTGCCGAGAAACCGAACATTATTTCGCACAATTTGGAAACTGTCCGCCGATTAACCCCCGAAATTCGCACCAAAGCAAAATACGATACCAGCTTGAGTGTTTTGGCACATATAGCTTCACAGAAAATTGCAGCTAAAACCGGAATTATGCTCGGATTGGGCGAAACGGAGGAAGAAATATTGGCATTAATGGATGATGCATTGGCCACTGGTTGCTCCATTCTGACCATCGGCCAATACATGCAACCATCACGCTACAATGTGGCTGTGAAAGAATACATTACACCCGAAAAATTTGAAGAATACAAACAAATTGGACTTCAAAAAGGCTTTCGATATGTGGAAAGTGGGCCATTGGTAAGGTCATCTTATGGTGCAGAAAAACATGTAGAATAGTCAAAAATTAAAACTGGTTTTTGAAAAGTATCTGATTCATTATTTTCTTTCGGGAAAATGTTGAATCAGATTTTTTTTTATAAACAAAAGGTCAAAAGTATTCGTTTAATCAATCATAATGTGGGTTTAACCAATCATTAATATCCGAATTCCCAACGTATTAAAAATTGAAAGTAAAACAAGTCATTATCAATATATTCATCTGATAAACTCAACAAATCAACTTGTGAAGCTTCAACTTTTCAAAGTATTCTTTTTGTGATATTTATACAGAATTCATTCTTTTTTATTATCTTTCGCCTCAATTCAAACACAATCAGCTAATTTATATGGAAAAGATAACCACCAATGAAGTCCTTACATGGGCGAAAGAGTTTCTTTCAAAATCTGAAAAGGAAATTACCAAAGCAGAATTGAAAGAACAAAAGAAGTATGCCATATTGGTTCAGCGTCCGAACGATAAAGTATTACTATCGAAAATGCTGGATGAATCGTCCCAAATTCACAGTAATAAAATATTGGCTCGTCGTATAAAAGTGCTGATTGAGCGATATGGTGTTCCTGAATTTTTCAGCAAAACAGATGCTTTTATGCTTGGTCTGTTTACTTCCTTCGGATATTTGTTTGATTTTATTGCTGTACCAATTTTCAAAAAAAGATTGCGTTCGGATACTTCAAAAGTGATTATCAATGAAGCGCCATCTTTATTGAACCATCATTTAAATACCCGAAGAAAACAAAAAATTGGTCAGAATGTGAATTTGCTGGGTGAAGTGGTGCTGGGCGATGCTGAAGCCGACAAAAGATATTTTCATTACCTAGAAGCACTGAAAGACCCTCAAATAAATTACATATCTATCAAAATTTCTGGCATTTATGCTCAAATAAACCCATTCAATTATGTACAAAACAAAATAGATTTGTGCGAGCGATTGATGCGTATTTACGAACATTCCATCGATTTTCCTTATGTGGACGAAAATGGTCATTCAAGTCCAAAATTCGTAAATTTGGACATGGAAGAATACAAAGATACCGAGCTGACCATAGACATTTTCAAAACGGTTTTGGGGTTACCACAATTCAGGAATTACACCGCTGGTATAGTGGTACAAGCCTATTTACCAGATGCTTGGCATTTTCAAACCGAGTTGCTTACATTTGCAAAAAAGCGCTTGGCCGAAGGAGGAGTTGCGCTTAAAATGCGCTTGGTGAAAGGTGCCAATTTACAAATGGAATCCATTGTTTCATCGCTCAAAGGCTGGGAGAATCCAATTTATGACACAAAAATTGAAGTAGATGCCAATTACCTGCGTATTTTGGACAGAGCTTTGGAACCTGAAAATGCAAAAGCTATGCATATTGGGGTGGCGTCGCACAATTTTTTCAGTATTGGTTACGCACATTTATTGAGCATTAAAAATAAAGTAGAAGAATATGTCACTTTTGAAATGCTGGAAGGCATGGCCAATCATTTGCCTCGTGTAATGCTAAGCCTAGGCAAACAGATTATTCTTTACACGCCGGTGGTTAAAGATGAACATTTTTTGAATGCCGTTTCGTATTTGGTTCGCCGGTTGGACGAAAACACTGGTGTGGATAATTTCCTGAGCTATTCTTTTAATTTAAAGCATGGTAGCGAACAATGGAATTTCTTGCAACAACAATTCATTGAAGCATTTAATTTGAAAGATACCGTTTCGGACGTTCCAAAAAGGAAACAAAATAGACGGACGAAACATGAACTGTCAACTGTCATCCCGATTACTATCGGGAATCAACTATCCACATTCAAAAATGAACCCGATACCAATTTCGATCTACGACCCAACCGACTTTGGGCAGAAGAAATTCGCACAAAATGGAGAAAATCAATCAGCGATAAACCCTTTCAGATTCCAATACAAATTGGGAAAAATGAATTTAGTTCCGAAAAGAAAGTGGAATATTTCGACCATAGTCAAGTTGATAACATTAAGATTTGTGAGCTTAGTGTATCTAACTTATCGCAAATGAACGAAATTATCACTGTAGCTGAAAAAGATGCTTCCAACTGGAGAAAAACAACTTTAGAAGAACGTACTAATATCTTGTTTCATGTTGCTGAAAATCTGTGCAAAGACAGGGGAAATCTGATTGGTTGCATGTCGGCCATCACCGGAAAAACCTTTGGCGAAGGCGATGTGGAAGTTTCGGAAGCCATAGATTTTTGTCGTTATTACTCCATTTCGATGCAGCCCTTTGCCGATTTGAAAAGCGTCACACTCAGTCCCAAAGGGATTATTTTGGTGATTCCACCATGGAATTTCCCATTGGCAATACCGGTTGGTGGAGTGGCAGCAGCCTTAATTGGTGGAAACAACGTGATTTTAAAACCTGCAACAGTGGCTTTTCCAGTAGCTTGGGAGTTTGCCAAAAGTTTCTGGGATGCTGGCGTTCCCAAAGATGCATTGCAGGTGGTTTGTACAGATGGACGAGAGCCATTGAATTATCTTACTACGCATCCAGCTGTTAAACATATTATTCTCACGGGTGGAACGGATACTGCTTTTCATTTGTTGAGGAATAATCCAACCTGCCCCCTTTCGGCAGAAACCGGAGGTAAAAATGCCATTATACTCACAGCCAGTGGCGATCGTGACCATGCCATTCAAAACATTGTGACATCTGCGTTCAGCAATGCAGGTCAAAAATGTTCAGCGTGTTCATTGTTATTACTCGAAAAAGAAGTGTACAACGACCCTGATTTTAAAACAAAACTTATTGATGCTGTTACTAGTTTACATACTGGAAGTGTGTGGGATGGTAGCAATGTTGTGGGGCCAATGATCACAAACGAGAATGAAAAACTGCTACAAGCTATCAATAATTTGGAGGAAGGTGAATGGTGGTTGGTAAAACCCCAATTCGTTGACAATAGGCGTTATATATTAAAACCTTGTGTAAAATGGGGTGTAAAACGGGATAGTTATACTTTTAAAAATGAATTGTTTGCACCATTATTGGCAGTAGTTTGCATTGACGATTTGAAACAAGGGATTGAGTTTGTAAATGCATCAAAATACGGATTGACTTCAGGTCTGCAAAGTCTGGACGAAAATGAACAACTACTTTGGAAAAACAGCATCGAAGCTGGAAACCTATATATTAACCGAGGTATTACCGGTGCAATTGTGAGCCGACAGCCATTTGGAGGCATGAAACGTTCCGCATTTGGTGGTGGGATTAAAGCTGGAGGGAAAAATTACGTTTCAAGTTTTGTGAATATAAAGGACTATGAAAGCAATCAAAGTAATGGCACTGCAATAACATTAACTAGATTCAGGGCTTTTAGTGAGCTATTAAATCAGGATGAAAATATCCGCTTTCAAAAAGGGGTAGAAAGTTATTTGCTCAGCTTGAAAAATGAGTTTTCACAGGAACGGGACATTCATCATAAAATGGGTGAACAAAACACGTTCAGGTATTTACCGTTGAAAAACATTGTTTTACGTGTATATGAAACAGATGAGTTGTGTGATATTTTGATGATTTTGGCTGCTGCCTGTATTGCTAAAACACCAATTACTCTGAGTATGAATGGAAATGAAAAAGATTTGCAGGGTTTAAAAAACACCAACCTCAGCGAATATAACCATATTGAACAGACTGAATCTGAGTTTTTGAAGGACATGAAAAAATATGACCGGGTAAGAACTTGCAGCAGTACACTTTCAAAACAATTTTACGAACATGCGGCACAGCTTGGAAAACACATTGCAACCGCCAAACCACTTGCCGAAGGACGCTTAGAATTGCTCCATTATTTGAAAGAACAAAGTATTGCATTTGAATATCACCGATATGGAAGTATTACCGACACGGTGGACTAAAGAAAAAGCGGAATAGACTTTAAAAATCTATTCCGCTTTTTCTTTATTTAAAGTGATTGTCTATCAATAAAACACCAAACAAACAGGTGCTCCCACTTCCAATCGTTTTCCGGTATCTGACAAACGACCAGTTTTTTTGTCACGTTTAAAAACCACCACATTATCACTTTTTTGATTGGCTACCAACAGATAATTTCCATCGGGAGTAATGGCAAAATTACGGGGTCCATTTCCACCTGTAGAAACTTGAGTGACGAAACGAACTGTACCATCTGGTTTCACTGCAAAGCAGCTAATATCATTGTTGGTTCCTCTATTTGAAGCATACAGAAATTTGCCGTCGGGCGAAAGATGGATATCCGCTGCTCCTGTCTCAAGCCCTTTTTTCTTCACGACTGAAGTTTCTTGCAACAGTTTCAATTTACCTGATTTTATTTCCAAAACCGAAACTGTACCATCCATTTCTTGCAATAAATATGCACGTTTCCCGTCTTTGCTAAACGTAATATGTCGTGGTCCACTGCCCGCCTTTACTGAAATGCTATCGTAAGGAATTAAAATATTGCTTGTTCCATTTGGATTATATTTATAAACCGTCACCTTATCTGTTCCCAAATCATTGGCCACCAAATATTTTTTATCTAGTGTAAAAATGACCTGATGTACATGAGGTTCTTTTTGTCGCTTTGGGTCAATACTGCCGCCTGTATGCTGAATTAATTGCTGCAACTTTGTGAGTGAACCATCCACATCTCGGCCAAAAACAGAAATGCTGCCACCCGTATAATTTGCAGTAATAACGTGTTTATCAGTGACTGAAATAAAACAGGGGTTCGCTCCATTGGTCAGTGAAGAGTTTATCAAAGTCAATTTTCCTGTATTTTCATCGAAGGTAAAAGCATTGGCAGCACTACCCTTTGAACTTTCGTCGACTGAATAAACAAACTTTTTATCAGAACTTATTGCCAGATAGCTTGGGTTGGAAATACCTTTTACAAGCGACTTTTGGGTAAATACTCCCTGTGCCAAATCGACATCATAACTATAAATCCCTTCACTTTTGCCTGTATTGGTATAGGTACCAATCAATAATCGGTAATTACTTTTTTGTGCAAAGAAAGGCAATGATAAACTTGAAATCATAATAAATAATATTGTCCTTTTCATAAATAGAGTATTGTTTTGAAGGTTTAAAAACTCATTCACGCCCCAAAAGTAGTTGTTTTTTCATGAATTATTTCAATGAAAATCATCAAACATCAAAGAAATTTATACGCTATTAAACAAAGTCATGGAAAATTGCGTTACTTTCGTAATCAAATTACTCATTAATAATAACAGTTCAACAATAAAATTACACAAACATGGCCGACAAACACATAGTAAAAACAGAATGGAAAGGCGATATTGCATTCGAAGCAGAGATAAACGGACACAAAGTAATGATGGATGCACCCGTAGAAGCAGGTGGAACTAACTTAGGACCAAGTCCAAAAAAGCTAATGTTGGCTGCATTGAGTGGCTGCACAGGTATGGATGTGGTTTCAATCCTCAAAAAAATGCGGGTTGATGTTGAAAAGTGTAGCGTGGAGGTACAAGGTGATGTAACCGACGAAAATCCAAAACAGTATTTCAAAATGCATGTAATCTATGAATTTACAGGCAAAAATTTACCGTTGGAAAAACTGCAAAAAGCGGTTGGAATGTCCGAAGAAACCTACTGTGGAGTAGGTGCTTTGTATCGTAAAGCAATAGAAGTAACTTCGGAAATCAGGGTGATTGAATCATAGAATTAATTAGTTAATTGGTCAATTAGCTAATTTGCTAATTATTGAAGCCGTCAATACAAAATCATAAAGATGGAGATAAAATATATTTTCAACAACAATCAGAAGTGGATAGCTGAGAAACTGAAGGCAGACAAGGATTATTTCAAACAATTATCTGTGAGCCAGTGTCCTGAAATACTTTATATTGGTTGTTCAGACAGCAGAGTTTCGGCAGAAGAATTAATGGGCGCTAAACCCGGCGAAGTTTTTGTGCACCGAAACATTGCCAACATGGTGCCAAATACCGATTTGAGCGTAATGTCGGTTATCAATTATGCTGTAAGTCAACTAAAAGTAAAACACATAGTCGTTTGTGGACATTATGATTGTGGAGGCGTTAGAGCAGCCATGCAATCGTCCGACTTGGGCATTCTAAATCCCTGGCTCAGAAACATTCGCGATGTGTACCGACTTCACAAATCGGAATTGTACTTGATTGAAGATGAAGAATTGAGGCATAAACGGTTGGTAGAATTAAATGTGCAGGAACAATGTATCAACATCATTAAAACTTCGGATGTTCAAAAAGCCTATAAGGACAGGTCGATTACCGTTCACGGTTGGGTTTTTGATATCCATACTGGGGAATTGATTGATTTAAAAATCGATTTCGACAAAATACTTGAAAGTATAATGGAGATTTATCATATTATTTAAATAACTCATTACTTACTTTTAAAACAACAAACGGGATGATTTAAAATCATCCCGTTTGTTGTTTTAACTCAGTTTTTCAGTCGCTTATTCAATTCATTATACACCAGTTCGTAGGTTGGCGTATCTATGCCGTGCTTTTTCCCAAATTCGACCACAATTCCCGTCAGCGTTTTCAATTCGGTATTTTTGCCGGCTTTAAAATCGGTATGCATGGAGGAAGTGGTTTCGGGGGGAAGTTTCTCCAATCGATAAATAACTGAATCAATGATACTTCTATCCATCTCCGCCCCTTCGGCATTGGCCACCAAAAGCAATTCGTCCAACAACTTAATCAAAGTATTTTTGCGAACTTCATCAGTCAGCAAAGCATAAAATCCAACGTTGAAATACGATGTGAGTGAAGCTGTAGATGAAATAAAGAAGAATTTCTTCCAAATTACTGGAATTATTTTATCGTGTAATACCGCCTCAATACCAGCATCCTTCAATACTTTCTCAAAAATAACCAAACGTTCGTCCGTTTCATTGTCAGACCCAAAATTAAAAGCATGAACATTCCCAGAACTTTCCACCACACCTGGTGCATTGAGACGTGCAACGATATAAACGCAACCTTCCCAAACTTCAGTTTCAGGCAATATAGAACGAATTCTAGCTGCATTATCAATACCATTCAGCAAAGGTAAAATGACAGTATGCTCACCAACACAAGGTTTAATTTGTTGAATGGTGGCTTCCAAGTCGTAACTTTTGGTGGTCATCACCACATAATCGGCCACCCCAATTTCGGACACATTATCAGTTGCCAAAGTAGGATGCACCACAAAAGTCCCCGTTTCGGTAATCACCTTCAAACCATCCTCTTGCACCTTTTTGAGATGCGCACCGCGTGCTACAAAATATATTTCAACCTCAGGATTGTCGGCATATTTTCTGGCCAATAATCCGCCATAATACCCTCCTACTCCACCAAGTCCTACAATTACTATCTTTGTTTTCATGAATAAACAGTTAGAGTCAAAATCAATTTTTCAATCTCTCAATACATCCTTTTCAACTCCGCTCCCCTGAAATAATGCAGCAAAATTTCGTTGTATTTATATCCTTTTTCGCCCATAACCGCCGCACCAATCTGGCACAAACCTACGCCATGACCCCAACCGGCTCCCGTTAAAGTGAATCGTTGCGGAATTCCATCAACCAAATCGAATGTGTCAATCACAAAAGCCGAGCTGTAAAGATGAGAGTTGGAAAGCCATTTGCGAATTTCTAATTCCTTGCCCACAACTATGGATTGCTTCGTTCCAATGATTTTCAATTCTATCAACCGTCCCGATTCACCCCTTACTATAGGCACTAAATCAATGATTTCACCAAAATCAAACCCCGAGCGACGTGCCAAAAGTTCGGCAATTTCTGCCTGACTATACTCCACTTTCCAACGGTAAAAGTCGGTTGTTTCCTGGTCGTAATTATTCAGCACTTGCTCCAATACTTTTTTATCGGTAGTATTGCAAAATGCTTCCGGCGATTGTCGAATCCATTTTTGCGCGTTGGCTTCTAGGGTCAAATCAAGATCGAAACATTCGGGAGATTCTGGATTATCAATCACTTTTGTGAGATAAGAATAATGTTCCGGCGCCCAGCAATTCTCGAAAGTTTCGGATACTCCACCACAAGATTTAGAAAAACGGGCATCACAAATTTCATCTTCGTACATCAACATTACGCCACGAGTTGCTTCTATAGCAGCTTCCACAGCTTTGGTCGTGGCGCGTGTAATTCCCTGGTAACGTTGGCAATGGTCATCGGCACACACATCAAAATGGGTATGGGCATCACGCTCGTACCACTTAATATAGTTGGTTGTTTGTAGGGACAGGTCGCGACCTATCCCTACGGTATGACCTGTCCTTACAGGATGATCTGTTTGTATTGGATGTAACAACCAACTGCGAGAAATAACGGCATGCGCTTTCAGTAATTCGTCGGAAGCGGTGGCGCTCATCTCGCTGGAAATTACGCTGGTGAGGTAATCTTCAACCTTTATGCGATTGATAGCTGTTAATTGATAACTGATAATTGATAACTGTAAAGCACCCTTGAAACGCTGGTTTTCTTTGCGTTCCCAATGGAAATTGATGCCAATTACCACATCAATTAAATCGAAGGATGCGGTTTCAACAGCAGGTTCAAATAATAATTCGTCAAACTTATCATCGTCAAAAAATACTTTTCCTTCTTTGTGTTCTGCCGTTTGCGGACCCGAATATACTTGGCCATTGGAACAAATAAATTCACCATTTAACACAAAAGTTATGCTTTTTGCGGATAAAATTCCGACTTTGATGGTTGGTTCAATATTCATAAAAAAAATCGATTAAAATTTAGAATTCATTTAAACGAGCTTTGTTCCAATATACTCACCACATCCTCCTTTGTGATTCGCTCAAAATGGCTTTCGATGGGTGTGATAAATATGCCGCACATCTCCACAGTGGCAGGGCTTACGAGTAACTGGGCATCACCTTCGGCAGTGTATTGCCACGGACGAAAATGAGCACGGGGAAGTACAAAAGTCAACCATTTATCATCTTCAAAAGTACAAACAACATTCATCATCGGTTCTACATTCTCTTCGGTTTGAAAATGCGAATACAGCTTCTCGAATGCATTGATGGCACTCTCTTTATTGATCGATTCGATGCAATAAACGGTTCGCAGATATTGATCAAAATTAAAGAGTTGAAATGTTTCCGACTCCACCAACAATTGTGCATGGGTTTCTTTCAGTCGCTTGAAATCATTTACCAATGGCAAAAAGTCTTTCGTACCCGCCTGAAAATGAAGATGATCAGGCGCTGAAGCACCACATTTCGGTCCGTTATAAAAAACCAGGTAATTGTCCAACGCTTCTGACAACGTCAACATATCGGTGAAATATGGTTTTATTTGTTGGTCAATATGCTGCTTGTGAGGAATGGTAAAATGCTCGGGGAAAATAGGAAATGGGTTCACCAATACAGTATAATTGCCTGCATCAACACCTTTTTGTTCGGCAGGCAAATTCTCCAAACACAAAAAACATTTGCGTTCAGAAATGGTTTTGGCATCCATTTTAGCCCCAGACGAAATAATACGGGCAGGATTAAATTGCACTTTTACATCAAAATCACCAAAAGAAATCGACTTTGTTTTTACGGTTTTCAGACCTTCGTAATTAATTCTGGCAAGTTCCCAGTTGGCGAGTTGTTGAGTAAATAATGACTTTACTTTTGCATTTAGTTTATTCATATAAAGGACTTTGTTTCGGTATTTTCAAATTTCATACACCGTCATATCTTCACCAAAAATGGTTTTTGGAAATACGTCGGTAGCCTCTTTCAGCAATTCATTTTGGTTGTTGTATCGTGCCGAATAATGCCCAATAATTAGCTGCTTCACATTGGCTTTAATGGCTATTTCAGCTGCCTGACGGGCTGTGGAATGTTGTGTTTCCTTAGCACGTAGCAGCTCATCTTCCATAAATGTTGCTTCGTGATACAAACAATCCACCCCTTCGATGATAGGAATAATTTTCTCTGAATAGGCAGTATCTGAACAATATGCAAATCGTTTTGGTGGTTCTGAAGCTATTGTAAGTAGATTATTTGGAATAATTTCACCATCGAGAGTTTCAAAATCCTCACCTTGCTTTATTTTCAGTATTCGCCAAGTAGGGATTTGATAAAAATCAATCATTTCCCTGATAATATGACGGTCACGGGGTTTCTCCTCGAATAAAAAACCACATGTGGGTACCCTGTGTTTAAGTGGAATAGAAAAAACCAACACCGAACGGTCTTCGTATATCAACTCGTGTTTGCGAGGATTGATGGCATGAAAAATAACCTTGAAAGGAATGCCACCACAAAAATAATTCAACTGCATTTCCATTATTTTTTCCAGATCGGAATGTGCATGAATATGCAAATCGGCGGTACGATTGAGCATACCAAAGGTCGAAATCAAGCCAATCAGACCAAAACAATGGTCGCCGTGAAGGTGGGAAATAAAGATATGCCCCAAGCGACTCGTTTTCAAGCCCATTTGGCGCATCCGTATTTGTGTTCCTTCTCCGCAATCAATCAAAAATTGTTTGTCGCGAATATCCACCAATTGAGAACTTGGAAAATTTTTGCTTGTGGGAAGTGATGAACCGCAACCTAATATGGTCAGTGTTGCCTTTTGCATTAAAGCCCCCTTTTATCCCCCGAAGGGGGAATTTTAGTTAGTATTGTTAAATTTACTTGTATATTGAAATTCTCAAACTTTTCAAATCTTCAAACTCTTAATATTATATTCTCGTTTTCTTCTTCAATTCAAAATCACGACCCAGGTATTTTTCACGTACCACCGGATTGTCAGCCAATTCTTTAGAAGTTCCTTGAAACAAGATACGCCCTTCGAAAAGCAAATAAGCGCGGTCGGTAATGGTAAGCGTTTCATCCACATTGTGGTCGGTAATCAGGATGCCGATATTCTTCTCTTTCAATTTCCAAACGATATCCTGAATATCCTGAACAGCAATTGGATCCACACCCGCAAACGGTTCGTCGAGCATGATAAAACGTGGTTCTATGGCCAAACAACGCGCAATTTCGGTACGACGGCGCTCACCACCAGATAGACGGTCGCCAATATTTTTGCGTACATGCTCCAGATTGAATTCTGCAATCAGTGTTTCGAGCGATTCTTTTTGATATTCTTTGCTGAATTTGGTCATTTCCAATACCGATTTGATATTGTCTTCTACAGTCATTTTTCTGAACACAGAGGCCTCCTGAGCCAAATAGCCAATTCCACTCTGTGCACGTTTGTACACTGGGTAATTTGTTATTTCTTCATCATTCAAAAAGATTTTGCCCGAATTAGGAGTCACCAAACCGGTAGTCATATAAAATGTGGTTGTTTTTCCGGCACCATTTGGGCCCAATAATCCTACAATTTCTCCTTGTTTCACATTGATAGAAACATCGTTTACTACCGTTCGCTTGCCGTATTTTTTGAATAAATGCTCGGTGCGAAGCACCATTGATTCGTTTGTCATATACTTTAATTAGTAGCGCAAAAGTACACTTTTTTAGCAGTATATACAAAATATCAACAGGGTTTGTTTGTTTAGGTTTGATGATTATCAATTTCTGCTTGGCTTATCAAAAGACATAATAGTTATTTAAATTTTGTTTCATCATATGTCTTTACAACCAAATTCCGAATTTGATTTTGTATAATTATTCCTACTTTTATACTTAAAAATTTATAAGCTCTTGTTAGAGTAAAGTATTTGTACTATTTTTGACCTTAATTCCAATTAAACCAAATATGTACAAATAACAAATAATAAAATGTCTAATTTAATTACAAATGTTTTTATGAGAAAATTCTTACTTCCTTTCTTTCTTTTTGGTTTTGTTGCATTGATGAATGCGCAAACTGCTGCTCCTGAAGCTACGAATGCTACAACTCCAGGAACATTGACATTTAAAGCTACAACAATTGGTACTGGTAGCAACGTGTTAGCTGTTTGGATAAAAAGCTCAACAGCTTTTGTAAAAACTTTAATTGGATCTACTAGTGGATATTCCAATGAATTAACAAATTGGGTATCGGCAAGCAGTAAAAGTCTAACAAATGCAACAACAGGTGCCACAAGATCACATGGTGCAATTACAACTACCTGGAATGGGAAAGACAAAAACCTAACTGCTGACCTTGTAGACGGCACTTATACCATTTATATTGAGACAAAGCAAGAAGGTGGATCAGTTAGATTTGGTTCATATGCCTTTACAAAAGGACCTACAGCAGCAACTTTAAGTCCGGCCAATGTAACTTATTTTAGTTCTGTTACTTTAGCATGGGTTCCAACAGCTCCAGCAGGAATCAACGAACTACAATTATCCAATTTATATTCTGTATATCCAAATCCAACAAAATCAGCTGTATTTGTAAGTGGAGTAGATATCAAGCAAATTGAACTTTGTGACCTTTCTGGAAGAAGAATCTTTACCAGCAACGAACAAAAAATCAATCTTGCTAATTTACCAAAAGGAACCTATTTGGCAAATGTAATTACCGAGAAAGGAACCTTTATCAAAAAGATAATCAAAGAATAAGTACACATAAAACTTACAAAAAATTCCGCAATACCAAATCATTCGATTTGATATTGCGGAATTTTTTATTTCGATTAATCGTAGAAAATCAATCAGATAGAACTTAAAAACTGATAAATAGTAAAACCTGTCCGTCAACTGACGGATGACAAAACAGTAAATTCTTCTACCCTATTTATGGTATAAAAAATACAACATCAATGGTATTTCTTTGCGTACTCAATAGCTATATCTTTGCAACAGAATAAAAAGATAAATCAAAAACAAAATTCAAAATATAGCAATCATGAAAACATATGCAATTTGCCCCATTTCCAATCAAAAAATCAACGAAACAGTAGCACGCCTGAATGGATTATTTACAGTATTATTACTAATTGCATTCGTGATTACATCCAATGCGTTTATTGTTGGTTTTTTATTGATAGATTTCTTGCTTCGTGCTACAAATAATTCAAAATTCAGCCCATTGGCTATCACTTCCAAAAGCATAGCCAAGCAACTGGCATTGAAACAAAAAATGATTAATGCTGGCCCCAAAATATTCGCAGCAAGAATTGGGGTAGTATTTGGAATTTTAATTCTATCAACAAGTATGCTTGGATTTGAAACAGCGGCTTACTCACTCACTGCAATTTTTGGATTGTGTGCATTCCTCGAAGCTGCAGTTGGATTTTGCGTAGCTTGCGAAATTTACCCTTTCGTTTACAAGTTTACCTATCAATCGAAAATTGAACTTTCAAAAAAATAATTCCACTTTTGATTAAATGTAAGCCTATCAGTAATTTGGTAGGCTTTTATTATGAACAGAAAGCAATTAAACTTACGAAAAAATTTTATTTAATAACATAATAATGCATGAAACCCATAACCTCCATGGTCAATGCTATGCAAATATGGACAATAACTCCACCCCAAATATGACGCGTTTGATATGCCAAAACGCCTAAAATATACCCTCCGAAAATGGAAGAAATGGTTTCACCCACAGGTTTTCCAAAATGGATGGCAGCATACATAGCCACCATCGGAAGTATTGCATTCCTGCCCATAATACTTATCATACCAATCACCAAAGCGCCTCTAAACATCAATTCAGTCATCACGAAGTCAATTGAATAAGTAGTTTCAAAAGCCAAAGTTGTGAGCCATAACGGCCATCCAAAAATTCCTTCGTTTAGCCAAGGTCGAAATTGTGGATATGCGCTCATAAAATCGGGCGTAAATGATATGGCAACAAGGAAGATTAGTATAATTGCGAAAATCATTAAATATCCGCGAATGTGTTTGGTGTTTCTGGCCAAACCATAAAATCCATTTATTTTTTTATCAATTGTAAATTTTAATAGCAAAAGTGGCAGAATAACAATTAAACTTCCTTTGAGTTGTGATAAAATCCGGAATAAAAATTGCTTTTCCACAACAAACAAGGTTGGAAATTCCCAATTACGATAGCCAAAATATCCAACTGCCAATCCATACAACACAATGAAGAATAGACTTTTATAGTAGAAATTTATATTTTGAAGTAAATTATATTCTTTTTGGAACAGTAATACGGGAATGGCCACGGAAAAATACATAACTGCATAAAATAACGGAAAAGCCCAAAGTGAATTATCGGTAAAGTAGCTTTTGCGCATCACTTCCTGATAAAAACCGGTATTGTAATTTAGATAAATGCAGACGGAAATTAAAATTAGCGTATAGGAATAGGATAGAAAATGAAAATCACTTTTAGAGAAGCTTGCGGCTTCTGCAAAAAGTGATTGAAGGGACTTTTTTATCGACATTATTTTTTTATATCAATGAGGTCTTGAAAAATAAATTGTTATAACGGTTTGAATTTGAATGACAAAACAATTTTGAAAAAAAAAAAATATTATACCAATAAAATTTTCATTCCATCAATTATTTTCAAGAATTCCTGTTCAAAATTGGGAGTGAATACATTTTTTCCAAGCTGTGCTTCAATATTAGCAATTTCCCAAAATTTACCTTCAGAAATTTCTATTGGGTCGGGTTTTATTTCACCATCATAAATACAATAATGACTGTGTACCAGTTCTGCTTCTTGGTCAGAAACAAATTTATAACGCATAATAAATATGGGTTCAAAATCTGTAATTCCCAGTTCTTCAAGCACTTCACGTTTCAATGCATGGTTTATTTCTTCACCATAATCCACATGTCCACCCACCGAAGTATCCCATTTTCCGGGTTGAATATCTTTGTTTATGGCTCTTTTTTGCAAATATAATTCGCCCGCCGAATTGAATACATGCAAATGAACTACAGGATGCAATAAAAAAGAACGTGAATGACATTCCTGACGAGTGGCTTTGCCAATCACCTCGCCAAGTTCCGTAACCAATGGAAAATATTCAATAGCCATTTAATTAGTGATTAAATAAGAACCCCTAGTTCTTCGCAAGCTTGCGGAGAACTAGGCTAGTATTGATTATTATTATTATTATTATTATTATTATTATTATAAAAATCAATACGTTTATTTCAAAAAAAACATGTAGAATGAACTTGCATAATTCTCCGCCAGCTGGGGGATAACTAGGGACTCTTTTTTAATACGCCCTTGCGTAAATCACCCTTTGCGCTGATGGTTTTCCAGTAACCATGCACACTCCCGGCGTTTTATCACCGTCTAATGGAATGCAACGAATGGTGGCTTTGGTTTCCTCTTTCACTTTTTCCTCTGTTTCAGGTGTTCCATCCCAATGGCAAAGCAAGAATCCGCCTTTTTCAATTTCAATTTTGAATTCCTCGTACGAATTTACTTCGCGGGTAACAGATGCCCGGTAATCGAAAGCTTTTTGGTAAATGTTGATTTGAATTTCCTTCAATAAATCGCTGATGTAATTTTCAACATTTTCTATATTAACTGTTTCCTTGGTCAATGTGTCGCGTCGTGCAACCTCTACAGTTCCATTCTCAAGGTCACGAGCACCCATTGCCAAACGAACAGGAACGCCTTTTAATTCATATTCGGCAAATTTCCAACCTGGTTTTTTGTTATCGTTATTATCAAATTTGACGCTTATACCCAATGCTTTTAGCTTAATGGTGATTTCTGCTACTTTTTCTGAAATTGCTTCCAATTGTTCTTCATTTTTGTAAATTGGCACAATAACAACCTGAAAGGGAGCCAGATTTGGAGGAAGTACCAAACCGTTATCGTCGGAATGCGTCATGATTAGAGCACCCATCAAACGTGTAGAAACGCCCCATGACGAAGCCCAAACATAATCCAGTTTATTGCTTTTGTCCATAAAAGTGACATCGAATGCTTTCGCAAAGTTCTGTCCCAAAAAGTGAGAAGTTCCAGCTTGCAAAGCTTTTCCATCCTGCATCAATGCTTCGATACAAAAAGTCTCGAGTGCACCTGCAAAACGTTCGTTGGCAGATTTAATCCCTTTTACCACTGGCATTGCCATAAATCGTTCAGCGAAATCGGCATAAACACCGAGCATTTTCTTAGTTTCTTCCAACGCTTCTGCCTCGGTGGCATGTGCCGTGTGACCTTCCTGCCAAAGAAATTCGGTGGTACGAAGAAACAAACGAGTTCGCATTTCCCAGCGAACCACATTGGCCCATTGATTGACCAAAATTGGAAGATCACGGTAGGATTGAATCCAGCCTTTGTAAGTGTTCCAAATGATAGTTTCTGAAGTTGGGCGAACGATAAGTTCTTCTTCCAGTTTGGCATCCGGATCAACAATTAAACCTTTGCCATTTGGATCAGCCATCAAGCGATGATGAGTTACCACGGCACATTCTTTGGCAAAACCATCCACGTGTTCAGCCTCTTTGCTCAAAAAAGATTTTGGAATAAATAATGGAAAGTAAGCATTAACATGACCAGTTTCCTTGAACATGCGGTCCAGTTCAGCTTGAATTTTTTCCCAAATGGCATATCCATAAGGTTTTATCACCATACATCCGCGTACTGCAGAACTTTCAGCCAAATCAGCCTTAATTACCAGATCATTATACCATTGTGAATAGTTTTCTGCACGTGAAGTCAGTTCTTTTGCCATAATATTTTAAATTTACAGTGAAAATGATGCCTTATATTAGGATTTTCACTTTTCTAATAGTGAGTTGTTTTTTGGAGTGCAAAGATACTGTTTTTTAGCGTATAAAGAAATGAAATTAAACTTAGATTTTAGTTACATGATTACCAAAAAAATGATCGAGTTTTTAATAGATAATCTGAATAATTATTCGAAAATGAAAGCTAAATTCAATTAAAGGCTTTCAATGTAAAACAAAAAGCGATTTGAATCTGTTTTGGTTTTGTAGTCTTAATGTGGAAGTATCCGTTTCGATTTGTACTGCAATAATAAAAGTAATTACTTTTAAAAAAAGAGAAAACATGAAATCTTACAAATTATTTACGCCCGAAAAGGTTGGGAAAATTGAGTTGAAAAATCGTATTGTAATGGCGCCAATGACGCGTTGTAGAGCCATAGAAAATACTCCCAACGCACTTATGGCAGAATACTACCGACAACGTTCGAGTGCGGGTTTAATTATCTCTGAAGGCGTGTCACCTTCGCCCAATGGCTTAGGTTATGCTCGTATTCCGGGTATTTTTAGCGAACAACAAGTAGAAGGTTGGAAGCTGGTAACCAAAGCCGTACATCAAAATGGCGGTAAGATATTTGTGCAATTGATGCATTCAGGGCGAATAAGTCATCCACTCAATATGCCACAAGGATCACAAATAATAGCGCCATCAGCTGTAAAAGCAACTGGACAAATGTGGACGGATGAGAAACAATTGCAGGATTTTCCTATTCCAAAAGCTATGACAGATGAAGATTTGTTGCTTACTTTTTCTGAATACATTGCTGCTTCAAAAAATGCAATATCAGCAGGATTTGATGGTGTGGAATTACATGCTGCCAATGGTTATCTACTGGAACAATTTCTGTCGCCAATAAGCAATATTCGTACTGACAAATATGGTGGAAGTATTGAAAACCGTTGCCGATTTGTATTGGAAGTAGTTACAGCTGTGGCATTTGCAATTGGGAAAAATAAAACTGGAATAAGACTATCGCCTTATGGAGTGGCAAGTGATATGCCACATTATCCCGAAATTGATGAAACATATATCTATTTGGCTGATGAGCTTGAAAAAATTGGAATCGCCTATATTCATTTGGTTGATCATTCGGCCATGGGTGCTCCAAAAGTGCCAAACGATATAAAAATAGCCATTCGTGAAGGTTTTGAAAACACATTAATCTTATCAGGTGGATACGATAAAGAGAGTGCAGAAACTGACATAGAAAATGGTAAGGCTGACCTTATAGCATTCGGGCGACCATTTATCAACAATCCGGATCTTGTGGAACGGTTAGAAAATAATTGGCCTTTATCGCAAGACATGAAAATGGATCTTTTTTATAGTGCCGACGAGAAAGGATTTACCGATTATCCTTTTTATAATCCTTTATAATTGATTTTAATGCTGTTTTGATAACAGTATTTTATATTGATAAAATTTATTTTTTCGAAAATATATTGGATAAAAACAAGAGAATAAAAAAAAAAATCTATCTTTGACCCTAAATAGAAACAAGTTGAAAATTAATAAAAAAAACACACATTATGAAGACTCAGGAAGAAGATTTATTGGTTTATGACGAAGATGAGGCAGTTGCATTCATTCTAGATTTTATACCAACAGAAGCCAAAGACAGAATCGATGAAGATAAAATTGAATACGTTTTGGATGTGGTGTACGATTTTTATGATGAAAATGGCTTAATTGACGAAGATTCAACCGAGGAAGCCAGCATAGACGAAGAAGAAATGTTTAAGTTTATACTCAAATGTTCCAAAAAAGATAAAATGGAATTGAATGAGGATGATATTCAATTAATTTTAGATGGTGAGTTTGAATATGGAAAGTCACTTGGAATTTATAGAGAAGACGAAGATTAATTTTTTCATGCAACTGCTATATTGTTAATTGCATAACATTATTGAAAATATTGAAACACCAATGCAATGTAAACCATGCTTGGTGTTTTTTTATTTTAGCATATTACTAAATATGAAGTTGGTAATATATCAAGCTCAGATTATACTTCAATAATTCACTAAGCGAAATTTCCACTTACTATCGGAAATTGGAGGTTCATTTATGTATTATATTTTCTACACATTTGTATGGATTATCACCTGGCTACCGTTGCGTGTGCTCTATATATTTTCAGATTTTTTCTTTCTAATAATCTATTATATTGCAGGTTATAGAAAAACTGTAGCACGTGAAAATCTAAAAAATTCATTTCCCAACAAAACCGAAAAAGAACTTCGAGAAATTGAACGACGGTTTTATCGTTTTTTCTGCGATTTATTTGTTGAAACCCTGTATGAAATGCATTGTAGCGAAAATGAGATTCGGAGACGTATGATATTCGTCAATATTGAAGCAGCACTCCAACACTACGAAAAAGGCAAAAGTGTAATGTTAATGACTGCACATTATGGCAATTGGGAATGGACTTCTGCGCTTTCATTGCATTTACCGAAGGACAAGCCACTTTATGGCATCTACAAACAACTGAGAAATAGCAAATTTGATACTTTCATCTGTCAACTTCGTATGAAATTTACAGGTCTAAATATTGAAAAAAATGATTTAATCCGAAAATTAGTTCAGTTAAAACGCGATGGGAAATTGGCTATGTTTGGCATGATTTCCGACCAAACTCCAAATGCCAGAAGTGTTCATCATTGGACTCATTTCCTAAATCAAGATACGGCAACGCTTACCGGAACAGAACTTCTTGCACGAAAATTCGATTATCCAGTCTATTTTGGTCAAATAACTCGCACCAAAAGAGGCTATTACACCTGTGAGTTTATTCCGATTTCGCTTGAGCCAAAATTGACAGCCGAAAACGAAATAACTGATATCTATATGTCACATCTTGAAAAGACTATCCAAGGAGCACCAGAATATTGGCTTTGGACTCATAAACGGTGGAAACATCAAAAAGAATAGATTTGAGAATTTGAAAAATTTGAAGATTTGAAAGTTACGCTTTACTTCATATTACTAACATACTTAATATCATTAAATTACAAGTTCGTTGTAGTTTTTGATTTTATTCAATAATTCATAATTTAATGACCACAGCTATTGTCATTCTGAATTGGAATGGAGAAAATTATTTGCAGCAATTCTTGCCCATATTAATTGAGAAAACGACTTTTCCCGATGTTGAAATTATTGTGGCCGATAATGCTTCCACCGATAATTCCTTGAAAGTAATGAAAGCTGAATTTCCTACAGTTAGAACCATTGTTTTGGATAAAAACTACGGTTTTGCAGAAGGATATAATCAAGCTTTGGCAAAGGTTGAAGCTGATTATTATGTATTGCTGAATTCGGATGTGGAAGTAACTACGAATTGGTTGCAACCGCTTATTGAATACATGAACGTAAATGAAAATGTAGCTGCCTGTCAGCCTAAAATTCGTTCGTACTATCAACGCACTCACTTTGAACATGCGGGAGCAGCTGGTGGTTATATTGATTATTTTGGTTTTCCTTTTAGTCGTGGACGGATTTTCGGTAATGTGGAAGAAGACAAAGGTCTGTATGATAGCATTGTAGATGTTTTTTGGGCTTCTGGAGCATGTTTGCTTGTTCGGTCTAAATTATTTTGGAAAGTGGGCGGACTCGACGCTGAATTCTTTGCACACATGGAAGAAATTGATTTGTGCTGGCGGCTGAAAAGTAGGGCTTTCCGCATTGTTTGTATTCCTGAAAGTGTTGTTTATCACATTGGCGGGGGAACACTAAATTCTGAAAGTCCACATAAAACCTATCTCAATTTCAGGAATAATTTATTGCTATTATACAAAAACCTACCCAGCCATCAGTTGAGAAAAGTCATGTTTTGGCGTCTTTTCTTTGATTATGCAGCAGCAGTACAGCTATTTATAACTGGAAAACCCAAAAATGCATGGAGTATTTTTAAAGCTAGAAAAGATTATAAACGTATGCAACCTCGTTTTGAAGATAAACGGAAGGAAAATATTTTGTATGCCACAAATGACAATCAGTTAAATATTTTTCAAAAAAGTATAGTACTGGAGTATTATTTAAAAGGAAAGCGAACGTTTAAAGAATTGATGAAAAAATAAACCTATACTAGATAACAATAAACTTCAAATCCTCATTAAAAACAATTCATAATTAATTCAGCTACAACATCTTAAGCTTAAATCTATTTTAAAACTGGAGAAACTGCGGGAACAGTTGGAGTTGGTGTTGCATTACCTTCATTTTCGGTTATTGGGAAAATCCCTTGCGGTTTTTTAATGATATATTTAGTCATAGACTGATTGGATTCGAAACCAATACCGGTTATAATATGTAAAGTCTGAGTGATTTTTATCAAACTATCTGAATAAATCCGTTCTTGACGCTCATTCCAAAACATTTGCTCTGTTTCGAAAAGTTCTCCCTGCAAATTAATTGCTTTAACTTTACCGCGTAATTCCCAAGTCTGTTCATTTTTATTGAATCGTGCATATTGACTGTGAATATTGGCGTCTACTTTCATATCAGTGTTGAATTTCTCGAAATGTATCCCCTTTTTAAACTCCCAATATGGCTGAGCAGACTTATCGAAATCATCCCAACATGGCGCAGATATCCTATACCGCGTTACACCAGAGTCAGAGATCAAAGTAGTAATATCAGTAGCATGCACCATAGGCATTGCTGCTCTATCTTGAATAGCTGCAATTTTATCTACTTTTTCTTTGGTACAAGACATCATAAAAAAAAGCACAACAACTACCGAAAAGGTAGTTATCATGCTAAAATTATATTTTTTTTCTTTGAAGTATGTTCTCAAGATGTATTGCTTTAGATGAAAATCTAACTTTATATTTTTTATAGCTTACGTTTGAAGAACCAATTTTCGTTGAATACGGCGTTGAAAGTAAATTTCAAATAATCTTCATTCAGTTTACTTACCCCACCAATTTTACCATATTCAAAAGTAGCATTTACTACCGTATTGCTATTGTGCAAAGGCATTCCCAAACCAAAAGTTACACCAAAGTTTTTATTTGGTGCAACATCGTCTACTTTATAATAAGAATCACTCGTGTTAAATCCGGCACGATATCTCATTCTATCTGAAAATTTCCTACCTCTTAAATTAGGAATGTATTCCATACCAACAGCTAATTTTGATCTATTCATTAAACTACTTTGGTTATCAGTCAATCCATAGAATTTTGCATTTTTCCACTCATACATTGTATAATCTAAACCAATCGAAATCTTTTGGTCGTAATTATAATTCAAACCAATTCCATACATGGTTGGAAGTTCAAAATTAGAATTGGTGGATGAATTAAATGTTGTATCAGTTAAAACCCCTGTAGTTACTTGGGAGTATTCACCATTTAATTTTACTTTTGGCTCAAAAATAAGTCCCAAAGTTACATCATGCTTTTTCGCAAAAGTGTTGTAAAATTGTGCTCCCAAGCGAAAACGAAAGTTATTTGCTTTTATTGAGTTTATTTGTGTAGTTCCTGTATATTCTGTTGAATTACTGAAGCTTAAAGATCGATAATTGTCAAGACTTCCAAACATATAATATGCATTTAAACCCACCGAAACATGATTATAGAAACTGGCTGAAACCCCAGTGTAAACCTCGCTAAATCCACCTGACCCATTATAGTATTTTGAGTAAGAAATAGTGTCAGGTATGGTAGTACTAGATTTAATAGTTGTTTTACCAGAAGTATTAAAGCTATAACCCGAAAAGGAATAGGGCAATAAACCAGCACTGAATCCCATCCATTTCGTTAATGGGAATTGCATATTTATGTATTCTAAATTTGCATTTGTTGTAGCTTTTGTCTTAGTTCCATCCGAAAAACGTGAAATAAGTGCAGAGCTTCCAATATCAAACATAAAAGTCATACTATTAACAACACTGTACGAAGCTGGATTTACGTTATTAATGCTGAAGTGTGATCGAGAACCTATTGAAACTCCACCCATGGCTCTTTGTTCACCCGAGTTATTATCACTGATATCACCATATCCAAAACGAGTATAAGGAGAATTTGTATTATTCTGACTTTTAGCGAATTGAACAAATAAAAATACCGAAAGTACGAGAAGGAAGACTTTATTTTTGTACATTATATTGAAGAATACGGTTAAGCCCGATTAACACTAAGTTTTTTTCTGCAAAGATGGCGTTTTTTAATTTTGTATCAAAGTAAAAAGTGCTACCACCCGTTAAAAAAGTAGAAAGTTGTGGATATTTAGTCTTTAAACTTGAAATATAGCCATCCATCTCGAAAACAATTCCATGTAAAGCCCCCGAAATTAAAGCTGTCTTTGTGTTAACTCCAATCAGTGGGCTGTCTATTTCAATTTCAACCAAAGGTAATTTTTGAGTAAACTCATGCAAAGAGCGTAATCTTAAATTAATTCCTGCTGCTATATTTCCACCCCAATAAACGCTATTGGCATCTATGAAATCATAAGTAATAGCAGTTCCAACATCAATAACCAAAATATCATTGTTGGGTTTCAAATAAACTGCACCTACAACTGCTGCCAATCTATCATTTCCGAATGTTTCTGGTGTTTCATACCTATTTTCAATTGGAATAGCTGTAGTGTGTGACAATTTAATGAAATTAGAACAATTACTCTTTAAAACTTCAAGCAATTCCTCATTTTCTTCAATCACACTCGAAATAATACAATTTTCTATCGAAAAAACAGTCAATAATTTCCAGACCTCACCTGTATTAAACACTTCATAAATAAATAATTCATGAAGTCGGTCATTATCAAAAACACCAACCTTTGTACTCGAATTTCCTTGATCAATACATAGATTCATAACTAAATGTCAATTCAGATTAGAAATATGAGTTTCACTGATACTATGTTTACTTATAAAATCATTTTTTCGATAGGAATAACCAAAATCCCTTCAGCACCCAACGCTTTTAACTTACCTATTATATCCCAAAACTTTTTCTCCTCTATCACAACGTGCAATGAATTCCATCCTTCTTTTGCCAAAGGCATAATGGTTGGACTTTTCATTCCTGGCAATACTTCAATTATTTTATCAATATTTTCGGTTGGAACATTCATTAGCACATATTTCTTTCCTTCGGCCATTTGAACAGCTTCAATTCTAAAAAGTAATTCGTCTAAAATGGCTTGTTTTTCAGCCGAAATTGAAGGATTGGCAATTAACAATGCTTCAGATTTCATCAACACTTCCACCTCTTTCAAATGATTGGTAATCAATGTACTTCCTGAGCTTACAATATCAAAAATAGCATCCGACAATCCAATACTTGGGGCAACTTCTACTGAACCAGTAATAACGTGAATATCTGATTTTACATTTTTTTCCTGCAAAAAATCAGTTAAAATAACAGGATAAGATGTGGCAATTACTTTTCCATTGAACCACGAAATATCGGTATAATCAATTTCCTTGGGAATTGCCAACGAAAGTCTGCATTTACTGAATCCCAATCGTTTAATAACGACAGCATTCTTTTTCTTTTCTGCAAATTCATTTTCACCTACAATGCCAATATCTGCTGCGCCATCTGCTACCGATTGTGGTATATCATCATCTCTCAGGAATAAAACTTCCAAAGGGAAATTGCGTGATGGCAATAATAATAGACGTTTTCCCGATTCGAGTTTGATGCCCGATTCGGTAAGTAACAACATGGTTTCTTCGTATAACCTTCCTTTTGCTTGTACTGCTATTCGTAACATAATCAATTTTTTAATTTTTTGGTCTACAAAGGTACAAAAAATGCATGAATTCGACGTTTTATCTCATAAAAAAAGTCCGTTATCGAAATAACGGACTTAAACTGATTGCAGATTTTCAGCAATAGCTTTTGTTACTTAGCAGCAACTGTAGTATCAGCAACAGCTACGGTGTCAACTACAGCAACTGTATCAACAGCAACAACAGTAGAATCAACTGCAGGAGCTGTTTCAGCTGCCTTAGGAGCGCAAGATGCGAAAGCCAAAGCTACCACAAAAAATAAAATTACTTTTTTCATTACTTTTTCTTTTTAAAATTTAACATGTTTGTTTTGCAATTCAAAATCGAGACAAAGGTACATCATTTTTTTATTCCGCATTAGTATTTATCGGTTTATTTTTAATTTTTTTTCAATTTGGTGCTTTTTTAAGTCTTTTTCTTGGTTTTTCGTCCTTTTTTTCAAAAATTGAAAGGAAATACTTGATTTCACGGCATAAAAAAAGTCCGTTAGAGATTCCAACAGACTTTTATTACGTAAAATAAAATTTACGTGACTAATTACTGAGCAGCAACTGTAGTGTCAGCAACAGCTACGGTGTCAACAACAGCAACTGTATCAACAGCAACAACTGTAGAATCAACTGCAGGAGCTGTTTCAGCTGCTTTAGGAGCGCAAGATGCGAAAGCCAAGGCTACAACGCAAAACAAAAATACTTTTTTCATTACTTTAAACTTTAATTATTTAACATGTTAATTTTGCTATTCAAAATCGCTGCAAAGATACATCCTTTTTTTATTCTACATTAATAATTGTCGACTTTTTTTCGATATATTTTCATATAACAATAATTATATTTTAATTGACTCATTATCAGACTATTTACTATTTTGTAAATTTGTTGAATAAAGGTACCTTTTAATACTTTTCTTTGGAGTTTTCTCAAATTCGTGTGGGTAAAGCTTAATTTTGGCCACTCCTTCATATCCTGCAACCATTGAATTTAGGGATTTTCTATTTTCATCCATCAAAACTTCAAGCTGTTTTTGATCTAAATGCTCAAAATCTACGGCTTCATAATCAGGACAAACCAATGCAACTAATTTGCCGTTATTCTCAATAACCAAACTTTCCATAACGTATGGCATGTTATTTAACCTTGCTTCTATCTCTTCGGGATAGATATTCTGTCCGCTGGCACTCAAAATCATCGTTTTATTGCGACCGCGAATAAAAATATTGCCTTCATCATCTATTGTTCCCAAATCTCCCGTGTGTAGCCATCCTTCCTGGTCAAGTATTTGTGCAGTAGCTTCTGGGTTTTTGTAATAACCTAGCATAACATTCTCGCCACGAACACAAATTTCACCCACTCCTGTTTCTGCATCAGGGTGTATAATTTTAGCAGTCATAATATCTAACACTTTCCCTGATGATTTTGGAACGAAATCTTTACTATTAGAATAACTAATAAGTGGAGCGCATTCTGTCATGCCGTAACCAACTGTAAATGGGAACTTTATTTTAATGAAAAACTCTTCTACTTCTGCATTTAACGGTGCTCCACCCACCACAATTTCTGAAAATTCACCACCGTATGCATCTACCAATTTCTTACGTATTTGACCCAAAACGGGTTGATCCAAATACGGAATGCTCAAAACCCATCGCATGGTTGGCTTAGCAAGCATAGGTTGAATCTGTTTTTTATAGATTTTCTCAATTATCAACGGAACGCAGAAAATTACATTTGGTTTGATTTCCGCAAATGCTTTTAATAAAATTTTAGCAGATGGAGTTTTACCAATGAAATGAATGTGGCAACCTGAACAACAGGTCGTAAGAAAGTCGAAAGTACAGCCGTAGGCATGTGCCAAAGGTAAAAATGAAACAATACGGTACTGCGGTGCAACCAGTTTGGTTCGAAAACCAAAGGTGATATTACCTGCCAAAGCATTTCCGCTGGTCATTACACCTTTGCTGAAACCCGTGGTGCCCGAAGTGTAATTGATGGAAACAATCTCTGAGTTTACTTTATCGGCATATCGCACACAATCACGATGGAAACCATGTTCAAATTTCTCGCTAAAAATCTTGTTTATATTATCAAAATGAAGCAACGAAATGTCCAAATTATCATTTACCTCTTCAACTTCTTTATCTTCGGAAGTTCTTACTACTTGATTTAATAAAGTAATACAGCTAAAATTGGTCAAAGTAAAAACTGCTTTTAGGGTCGTGAATTTTTCTTCCTCCAAATTTTCCCATATTGAATCGCCAACAAATAACAACTTTGACTCCGAGTGATTGGTGATATGATGTACATCGTTGGGATTGAAATCCTGAAGTATGGGCACAATAATGGCACCGTAAGTAACAGTGGCCAGATATGTTATTGCCCAATTGGAATTATTGCGCCCAATGAGTGCAACTTTATCATTTTGTTGTAACTGGCATTGATTGAAGAGAATATGAAGTTCTGCAATTTTGCGTGAAATTTCTTCGTAGGTCAATGTGAGGTTTTCACCATAATCGGTAAAACCAGGAAGTTCCCAGTTTTTGCGAAATCCGTCTTCGAATAAACGGATAAAATTTTCCTGTACCATGTTTGTGAGTTTTTTAAATCAATTTAAGACGGCACAAAAATAGAAAATAATTACACACTTGAGTACAAAGTGTGCAATTATTTTATTTGAAGTACAATGATTCACAGTTTTGTTGTATAAATAGACTTTGTTTTAGTCAAATCATAAAACTACAAATATGTTTCCTTCAAAAAAACCTTTTCGTTCATATTCCGTTTTAATCTAAAATAAAAACAGAGAAAATGAATTCTACACAACATAAACATACCAACCAACTGATTCACGAAAGCAGTCCATATTTATTGCAGCATGCGCATAACCCAGTAAACTGGTATCCCTGGGGGCAGGAAGTGTTGGACAAAGCGCAATATGAGCACAAATTAATCATTATCAGCATTGGCTATGCGGCTTGTCATTGGTGTCACGTGATGGAGCACGAGAGTTTTGAAAGCGAGGAAGTTGCCAACTATATGAACGCCAATTTTGTATGTATAAAAGTGGACCGAGAGGAACGCCCTGACATTGACCAAGTGTATATGAATGCGGTTCAGTTGATATCCGGGCAAGGTGGCTGGCCGCTGAATTGCATTACTTTACCCGACGGACGACCAATTTGGGGAGGTACTTATTATCCAAAATCTAATTGGTTAGATATGCTGGCGCAAGTTTCCAACTTTGTGATTCAGAACCCCGAAAAGGCCGAACATCAGGCCAAAACACTTACCGAGGGTATTCAAAGTAGCGAAATGATCGTTGATGATGCGAAAAATGCGGATTTCAGCTTGAACAACTTACATGAAATTTTCGACCATTGGAAAAGCGATATTGATTACGTGGAAGGCGGGCAAAATCGTGCACCAAAATTTCCCTTGCCGGTTGGGTATCAGTTTTTGCTTCACTATCATCATGTTTCACAAAATGAGGATGCATTGAAAGCCGTAACCGTAACTTTGGACAAGATGGCGGATGGCGGCATTTACGACCAGATTGGTGGTGGATTTTCGCGATATTCGACAGATGCGGTTTGGAAAGTGCCTCATTTTGAGAAAATGCTGTATGACAATGCCCAACTGGTGAGTTTGTATTCTGCTGCCTACCAACAGACTAAAAATCCTTATTATAAAACCATAGTAACCGAAACATTGGCGTTTGTTGAACGTGAATTAACCTCCGAAGAAGGTGGATTTTATGCGTCGTTGGATGCCGACAGCGAAGGCGTGGAAGGAAAATTTTATGTGTGGACAGCGAATGAATTGAAAGAAGTGCTGGGCAAGAATGCAGATTTGATGATTGACTACTATAATGTTAGTGAAGACGGAAATTGGGAGGATGGCGTGAATATTCTGTTGAAAAAAGCCAGCGACAAAGCCATTGCCGACAAATACAATATTTCTGAAAGTGAATTGGCTGTACGCATTCTGGAAACGAAAGAACTGTTGTTGAAAGTACGTGCAAATCGTATTAGACCAGGACTGGATGATAAGATGCTGACTGCCTGGAATGGGCTGATGACGAAAGGATATATTGATGCTTACAGGGCTTTTGATGACGAAAAATACTTGGAGATAGCGCTTAGAAATGCTGAATTTATCATTCAAAAATTAAAAGCTTCCGATAACAGATTGAACAGGAATTACAAAAACGGAAAGGCAACTATCAATGGCTTTCTGGACGATTATGCATTTACGATTGACGCTTTTATTGGTATTTACCAGGCTACTTTTGATGAGAAATGGTTGAGAGAGGCGCAACAATTGACAATTTATTGCTTGACTCATTTTTTTGATGTAATCTCTGGTATGTTCTATTATACTTCGGATACAGACGCATCGTTGATAGCCCGAAAGATGGAATTGTCGGACAATGTGATTCCGTCATCCAACTCGGCAATGGCTAAAAATCTATTTGTGCTGGGGCATTATTATTACAACGAAAGTTACATAGAAATGGCCAAAACAATGCTGGGAAATGTACAGAAAAGCACTTTGACGGGTGGCGTTTATTTTGCAAACTGGGACATTTTGATGACATGGATGGCTAGCGAACCATATGAAGTGGCCATTGTGGGCGAACATTGCGAAAAGAAAAGAAAGGAATTTGACAAACATTATTTGCCCAATGTATTTTTGAGTGGAGGAAAAACGGAAGGTACTTTATCGGTGCTCGAAGGTAGATGGGTAGCCGGTGAAACGACAATTTACGTTTGCCAAAACAAAGTGTGCGGGCTGCCTGTTAGAGATGTGGAGGATGCATTGAATCAAATTAAGACTTAATAGAACGCTGATTTTCGCTGATGAAGCGGATAAAAAATGGATATTAAATTGACTTTGTCAATTTATTTTTGTGAAGCTATTATAATCCACCTTTCTCATCAGCATTTTATTATTGAATCATTAAAAAAAAATATCAATTCAAATAAAAACAACCATCATGAAAAAAGTACTGATTGTAAACGCACATCCCGAGGCGGCTTCTTTTTGCTCGAGTTTAAGAGATACTGCCAAAGATTATTTTATTTTAAGAGGTAATGAAGTGAGGGAAAGTGACCTTTACGCCATGAATTTTGACCCTGTGGGAGGGAAAAATGATTTCAAGGCGTTGGTCAATAGGGATTTTTTCAAATATCAAACCGAACAGCTTCAGGCTTATCAAAACGAAGGGTTTGTGGATGACCTGAAAACAGAAATGGAGAAATTGGAATGGTGCGATGTGCTGATTTTCAATTTTCCGTTGTGGTGGTTTGGCATGCCCGCCATTCTGAAAGGATGGGTGGACCGTGTTTTTGCCATGGGATTTGTGTACGGAAATGGAAAAGGTGTGTATGAAAACGGTTGCTTCAAAAACAAAATTGCTTTTGCCACCCTCACCACAGGCGGCCCAGCACAGACATACACCGAAAACAGTTCGAACGGCGATATCAATACGATTCTTTTCCCATTGCATCATGGCGTGTTTTACTTTGCGGGAATGACCGTGTTGACACCGTTTATAAGTTATAATCCGGTGCGAATAACGAACGAGGAACGCATTGCGGAAATTGAACGATATGAAAAATATTTGAGTAGGTTGGATTTCCTGAAACCGATTTATACGAATAGGTAATATTATCAACCCCTGTCAGGGTCTACGACCACTGGCAGGGATTTTAATGTCTATTTATCAAACAATTTCTTCAGCAAATCAGGTCTTTTTGCTTTGTTCAAATCACGAATAATCTGATTTTTATACTCGCCTTTGTACCAAAAGAAGAATTTGCGTTGCTCCAGTTTTTCCTCTTTTCCCCTGGCCGTAAAAATTGGTTCGAGCGTGTAGGGATGGTAGCCCGAATAATAAATTTCCGTTGCCAAAGTCATGGGTGTGGGCGTAAAATCCTGCACTTGTTCCAGTTTAAAATCAAACTTCTTGGTCTGAATGGCCAAATCTGCCATGTCTTCGTTGTGGCAACCGGGGTGACTGGAAATAAAGTATGGAATCAATTGTTGGTTCAGTCCTGCCTCGCGGTTGATGCGCTCAAATTGCTTTTTGAACTCACCAAAATACGCAAAGCTTGGTTTCCGCATCATGTTCAACACGTCATCCGAAGTATGCTCGGGCGCAATTTTCAATCGTCCCGATACGTGGTTGGTGATTAGCTCGCGCATATATTCGGTGTGACTTTCATTGATAGCCGCATCTTTTGCATCACTCAGCAACATGTCATATCTCACGCCACTGCCAATAAATGACTTTTTAATGCCGGGAATCTTATCCACCGACCGATAAATATCCAATAATGCGCTATGGTTGGTATCCAAATTAAAACAAACTTTTGGAAAAATGCAGGACGGTTTTCGGCATTGATGGCAGATGTGCATTTTCTTACCTTTCATACCGTACATGTTTGCCGACGGGCCACCCAAATCACTCAAGTAACCTTTAAAATCAGGCATTTCGGTAATATTTTTCACTTCCTTCAGAATCGATTCCTTGGAACGCGACACAATGTGCTTGCCCTGATGCGCCGAAATGGTGCAAAATGAACAGCCACCAAAGCAACCACGATGCAAATTCACCGAAAATTTAATCATCTCGTAAGCCGGAATGGGCTTTCCTTTGTATTTTGGATGCGGCACACGGGTGTATGGCAAATCGAACGAAGCGTCCAACTCTTCCTCATTCAACGGATTGTAGGGCGGATTGACCACTACCCAACGGTTACCCGTTTTTTGTAGCAAACGTGCTGCCTCATATTTGTTTGATTCCTGCTCAATATGTTTAAAGTTGGAAGAATACAGTTTTTTGTCGGTCAGGCATACATCATGCGAAACCAAAGTAATATCTTTCCATTTGGGATGTTTCGGAACCTCTTTGACAATAATGGAGGTCTGCGGAATGTCGTTCATTTCTGCAAATGTTTTACCTTCCAAAAGTTGCCGAACTACTTCACGAATAGGCTTCTCCCCCATTCCGTACACCAATAAATCTGCCTTTGAATCCACCAAGATACTCGGCATAAGCTTATCTGACCAATAATCGTAATGCGTAAACCGTCGCAATGACGCTTCAATGCCCCCAATCACAATCGGCACTTGAGGGAAAAGTTTCCTGAGAATATTGGAATAGGTAATGGTGGCATAATCTGGTCGCATGTGCGCACGTCCGTCTGGCGAATAAGCATCGTCGGAGCGTAATCTTTTATTGGCAGTGTAATGATTCACCATCGAATCCATGTTTCCGCCCGAAATAGCAAAAAACAAACGTGGTTTACCCATTTTCTTGAAATCGCGCAAATCGTCCTGCCAGTTGGGCTGTGGCACAACGGCAACTTTCAATCCTTGCGCTTCGAGTATGCGACCAATTACTGCCGTTCCAAAAGCTGGATGGTCAATGTAAGCGTCACCACTAAAAATGACCACATCTACTTCGTCCCAGCCTCGAAGGTCTAGTTCTTTTTTGGTAGTGGGCAGAAAATCGGTAAGTTGATATCTATATTCAGAAACTCCTTTCGTAGGTGCTTTTTGAGGTTGAGATTTGATATAATTAATCATGTAAGTGCTTCTTTAATCGCTATAATCACTATTGAGTTGATATAGTTCATTTCAGGTACAAAAATACAAATTAATTTCCCTCGAAACGCCAAATATTATTTTAAAGACAATTCTGCCAATAAAAAATGCGTAGAAACCGAATTTGTATACCAAATTTTGAGTATTTTTGCATTCTATAAAAAAAAACGATAACAATATGAATATCACAGACCGATTTCTCAAATATGTCAGCTTTACAACTACTTCCGACGAAAATACAAACATGACACCCAGCACGCCTGGTCAAATGATTTTTGCGCAATACCTGGTTAAAGAATTAAAGTCAATTGGCTTGCAAGAAGTCGATTTGGACAAAAACGGCTACATCATGGCCACTTTACCTGCCAATGTGGACAAAAAAATTCCAACCATTGGATTTATTTCTCATATGGATACTAGTCCTGATATGAGTGCTAAGCATGTGAAACCTCGTGTAGTATTTAATTACGATGGAAATGATATTTTGCTGAATGAAGAGCATCAGATTATTCTCGACGCCGAAAAACATCCTGAAATAGTGCAATATAAAGGTCAGGATATAATTGTAACTGACGGAACAACTTTACTTGGAGCAGATGACAAGGCTGGTTTGGCCGAAATTGTAACCGCCATGGAATACCTGATTGCTCATCCTGAAATTAAACATGGTAAAATCCGAGTTGGATTTACTCCCGATGAAGAAATTGGTCAAGGCGCTGACCATTTTGACGTGCCGAAGTTTGCTGCCGAATGGGCTTATACAATGGATGGCGGTGAAATTGGAGAACTTGAATATGAAAACTTCAATGCTGCTTCAGCAAAAGTGACTTTCAAAGGTATCAATGTTCATCCGGGATATGCTCGTCATAAAATGTTGAATTCTATGCGTGTAGCACATCAGTTCGCAACTATGATTCCTCGTCACGAAACACCAGAACATACGGAAGGTTACGAAGGTTTCTTCCATTTAACCAACATGGAAGGTACGGTTGAAAAATCTTCACTCAGCTATATTATTCGCGACCACGACCGTGACCGTTTTGAACGTCGTAAAAAAGAATTTTCCCATTTGGTGAATAAAATAAATGCTGAGTTTGGCGAAAATACTGCTACACTGGAACTTCGTGACCAATATTACAACATGCGCGAAAAAATTGAACCAGTAATGCACATTATCGATTTGGCTTTTGAAGCCATGACTGAAGTGGGTGTAACGCCTAATGTGCGTCCTATACGTGGTGGAACTGATGGCTCTCGACTTTCGTACGAAGGTCTACCCTGCCCAAACATTTTTGCCGGAGGGCATAATTTCCACGGACGTTTTGAGTTTGTTCCAGTACAATCGATGGAAAAAGCGATGCAGGTAATCATTAAAATTGTAGAAAAATTAGCTGAGAAATAATGATGGTAATGCGCTCATTGGCTAATAGGTTAATAAGATAATTTGCTAATGAGACAATTTATTAATAAAGAAAATAATCAAGAAATAAAATAATCAAGAAAGTCATTAGACATTTGACTTTTGATATTGAACTAAAGAAAATGAAAACAACACCTTTCACGAACAATCACATAGCTTTAGGAGCTAAAATGCACGAATTTGCTGGCTATAATATGCCAATTGAATATCCAACTGGAATAAGCGCTGAACATTTGACAGTCCGCAATGGCGTTGGTGTTTTTGATGTTTCTCACATGGGCGAATTTTGGGTGAAAGGTGAACAAGCATTTCCGTTTTTGCAAAGAATCACGTCCAATGATATTTCGGTTATTCCAATTGGCAAAGCACAATACTCTTGTTTTCCAAATGGTAAAGGCGGTATAGTGGACGATTTATTGGTATATCATTACGAAGAGAATAAATATCTATTGGTTGTAAATGCTTCCAATATTGAGAAGGACTGGAATTGGTGTGTAAGCAATAATACAGAAGGTGCCATCATCGAAAATGCCTCCAACCATATTGCACAACTGGCAGTTCAAGGCCCAAAAGCGACTGAAATGCTTCAAAAATTGACTGACATAAATCTATCAGATATTCCGTATTACGGTTTTACTGTGGGTAAAATTGCGGATGTGCATGAGGTGATTATTTCCAATACAGGTTATACAGGTGCAGGCGGATTTGAAATCTATTTTTACAACGAATATGGTCAAAAAATCTGGGATGCACTCTTTAAAGTTGGAGCTGAATATGGGATAAAACCAATTGGACTCGGCGCACGTGATTCATTGCGACTCGAAAAAGGTTTTTGCTTGTATGGCAATGATATTGACGATACAACCTCGCCAATTGAAGCTGGTCTGGGATGGATTACCAAGTTCGTATACGGTAAAGACTTTATTGACCGTCCGTTACTCGAAAAACAAAAAACGGAAGGTGTAACTCGCAAATTGGTTCGTTTTGAATTGAAAGAACGTGGCATTCCACGTCATGGATATGAAATTGTAAATGATAACGACGAAGTGATTGGCATCGTTACTTCTGGTTGCATGTTACCCGACACCAAAATTGGCATAGGAATGGGATATGTTGAAACGACATATAGCAAAACTGGTGCTTCAATTTACATCAAAATCAGGGCGAAAAATTTGGAAGCTGCTGTGGTGAAATAATTAATTTCTTACAATTTTCCAGTAACATATTAATATATATTTTTCTTGGAAACAATTCATACTTTGAAAATAAAAAGAACAAGTACAACCTCTGCCATTTGGTGGAGGTTGTACTTGTTTATGCTTATAGTTGCTACTCAAAAAATCAGCTCACAAGAAAAGCAGATTATTGTTTCCGACAGCTTGAATTATCAATCCATAACTCAGAAAGAGTTTAGTATTCAGGAAGTTGAAGTGAAAGGAAAATTGAAGGATGCAAATTTAAAAAGTGGTTCTGCGGGTCTCGAAATTGATGTAAAGCAGCTAAAGCTTTTACCTAGATTTATGGGTGAAAATGATTTATATAAAGCTTTGCAATACATGGGAGGCGTTTCGCAGGCAGGCGAGGCAAGTTCAGAATTAAATGTAAGAGGTGGTAATAATGATCAGAATCTTATTTTGCTGAACGGCGCATTAATTCAAAATCCAACACACGTTCTGGGTTTATTTTCAGTTTTTAATCCCGACCTTATAGGTCAAATGCGCTTTATCAAATCGGGTATGCCCGCCGAATATGGCGGTCGACTCTCATCAATTGTTGATATAAATACTGTAAATACGATTCCTGAGAAAACAGTGGTGAAAGGTTCAATTGGACTTATATCCTCCCGAATAGCTATTCAAATTCCAATCAGTTCCAAATTATCTATTTATTCCTCATTACGTGGCAGTTATATTAGCTCCATTATCCTTCCGACTCTTACATTATTTGGAATTGACAAGAAGTTAACTCAAAATAAATATGAATTTAGGGATATAAATACAGGTTTTATTTTCAATCTCAGTTCAAGAACCAAGCTTACTGGAGATTTTTATACTGGTCAAGATATATTGAGAATTAAAACCCTTACCAATTCCAATTTGAACGAAAATTCATCTTCATGGGGAAACACGGCGGCCACATTAAAAATCAATCATCTTTTTAACGATGTATGGAGTCTGAGTCATCAATTGAATTATTCTAAATTTAAAATACAATCATTAATTGATTGGCAAAACAGTGGAATTAATTTACAATCTCAATTTGAAAATATAAATTACAAAGCAGACTTCTTTCATTTAGCAGAAAATCAACAAATAAAATTTGGTGCAGAAATGTCATTTAGTACAGCTGTTCCACAAACACTTAGTGGCGATTCGATTCTTCCTTTTGAAAATAAAAATGAGCGAAATATAATCAATTCAGCTCAAATAACTGGCTATATGCGGGATGAATGGACCTATGAAAATTGGCTTTTCAATGTTGGTTTACGAGCCAATTTGTATGCTCAACTAGGCCCATTTACTGATTTCAAGACAGAAGGAAACGATATTTTTCCAGCTAAAAGTATTGTAAAAAGCTTTCCAATCAGCATTGAACCTCGCCTTTTTACGCGTTATTTAATTAACTCTCATTCATCCTTTAAGTTTGCTGCCACACGGCATTATCAATATCAAAATCAAGTTCCTGTATTTTCTTTTGGATTTCCAAGCGATTTACAAACTCCAGCTTCACTTTATGTACAACCGCAAGCTTCTTGGCACTTTTCGGGTGGATATTTTCAAAATTTATTGGATAACAATTGGGAAATGAGCGTTGAGGTTTATTACAAAACTTTGGAAAACCAGTTGGAATATAAAAATGGTATTGAGGCAACTTTTTCAAATAGTATGTTTGAAAAAGATTTATTGGTTGGTAAAGGCAGGACCTATGGATCTGAATGGAAGTTGAGCAAAACAACTGGAAAATTTACTGGGTGGATAACTTATAATTTGGCGTGGAGCTACCGTCAATTTGACCAGTTGAATGGTGGAAAACCTTTTCTTGCCCGCAACGATAGACGACATGATATTTCGGTGGTTGGAATGTACAAATTAAATGACCGATGGAATTTTTCGACTCTATTTGTTTATGTAACGGGAAGTAGACTGAATTTTCCAATAAGTTGGTTTATGATCGACAACAAAATCATATTAGAATATGGAAAATACAACGGCTTTGAGATGCCGGCATATCACCGATTAGATATTTCGGCCAATTGCAAACTTAAATCATGGCACGGAATACAGTCTGAGCTAAATTTCTCAATTTACAATATTTATAACCGAGCAAATCCCTTTCAAGTATATTTAAGTTCTAGTGCTTTTAAAACAAAAAGTTTTGATTTTTATATCAATATGTCCTATTTGTTGCCCATTGTTCCCTCTATTTCATGGACATTTCATTTCTAATAAACCTATGAAAAAAACAATAACACTCATCGTACTTATCTCATTTCTAATTGGATGCAAACCCGATTTAGATTATAAAATAAGTGGATATTCTCAAAAAATTATCGTAGAAGGTTTTATTGAAAATGGAAAGTTCCCAAAAGTATATTTATCCCTAAACGTACCACTTTCTGAAAAAATGGACACTGACTCCATTCAGAAATACATTGTCAGCAGAGCAAAAGTAACCGTTTCTGACAATATCAATTCACTTGCCATTGGTGCAAAAACGGAAATTCTAACCGCTAGTTGGGATAATAAACAATTTCCACCACACAGTTATTTCGGGACAGAATTTAAAGGAGAAGAAGGAGAAACATATTATCTTACAGTTGATTATGGTGGATATTCATTGCATGCAATAACTACGATTCCAGTCACAACAAACATTGCAGACTTCAAAACAACTGCAATTAATGACTCTATGAGAGTTTTGTCGATTATATTAGATATAGATTCAAAACTCAAAAACAGTTATCGAGTATATACAAAAAAACAGATAGATGGCTTTTACCAACAAACTCCAATTCTCTTTAATGCTAATTTATCATTATCTGGCAAAAAGGAATTCAATATCAGCCCTTTACCCAATAAAAAAGATGCTAGCTTTTCTGAAGGTAGTTATTTCAAAAAAGGCGATTTAATTCAAATAAAATTATGCACCATAGACAGTGTTTCAACTGATTTTTTCAAAGAACTAACCATTTTTTCCACTACTTCAGGCATTGGAAATGATATGTTTATTGGCGAAAAAGATGCCTTAAAATCCAATATCAGTTCACCTGGATTTGGGATATGGTATGGTAGTGCAATCACAAACCAAAGCTACATAATTCCATAAAAAAAAGTGAAGATTGCTCTTCACCTTTTTTATAGAATTATGTATTCATTTATTTTTTAGGTAACATTGAATTAAATTTATCAATCACTGTCTGAAAATTATCATTGGCATACTGATCAAAATTAGTGATTTTAGAACCATCGCTCAACACCAAACGAGGTTGAATATTGTAGTTTACAATTGTAGAATACACATAGTATTTTTGTACAATGTCATAATTTTGTGTAGTTGAATTATAAACATAATCTGTATAGTAATAATCATATTTTAATGTGGGTGCGGTTCCACCTTGTTTTTGAGTATAAACTAAAGTTGCTGGCGAATTATAATCAGGCCCTAATTCTTCAGCAGTATAAAATTCTACATCAGCAAACTTCTCTTTTGGGTCAGCAAAATAGCCGTAAAATTTCAAGTATTTATTAAATATCGAAACTTCTTTATCGGTATATGATTTACCATAAGTATATCGATAATAATTTCCATATGCATTTGTTATAAGAGTTGAGTCTGGTTTTAAAGCTTTACCTTCATTCATAAATCCTTTTGTATCGGTAATACCGCCATAAACAGCAACATTCATAAGTTGAAAACTCATAAAACCACCTGACACAAAATCCTCTGGTCCTTTTGAATTATTATTTATGGCATCAATTTGACTTGCAGTAAAATTTCCTGCTACTCCAGCATCATATTTTAGCAATACCTGAGTATTATATTTGAATGTAAAATTAGTGGCAACGTTAGTTGTAGTATTTGTAGCCGATGTACTCCAATTATATGCTCCAATTACAAGTGTTTGTTCAATTGAAGTAGGAGTTCCATCTGACTGATACTCACCTTTAAATTGAGCATTCAACGCTTCTGTATTATTCACGTTAAGTACTACTGATAAGCTTTTAGGGTAATTTTGTACCGGATCCATATCAGGAATAGCAACAGTAGACTCAACATAATCGATGGTCAAAGTACCATTTTTTGTTTTACTAATAGAATCGGCATAAAAATTGAATACAGCTTTATTTTTCACTCCTTTAACAAATACGTAATCTTCATTATTAGAATTAAAATCATAAGTTCCCCAAATTGAATCTGGAATAGCTGCAGACTTCATTTGATTGTTGAAGTTATCCAAAGCATTCACATCGTTTTTCAATAAACTAGCACGTAATTTACTCAATGGAGTAATTAAAGTAGGAGCATTTAGGCCCATTTGACCACCCGATAAGAAATCTAAGACTTTCATTGCCTGTGTTTCTTTCATGCCATTCATTTTGTCTGCTAAATCCAAACCACTTTGTTCAATACTGGCTTTTTGTTGTTCAACTGTTTGAGTTGAAAATTGTAAAGGTGCATCTGGGTCAACAGCTGCCGTTTTACAAGAATTCATGGCAAGTAGCAACAATATTGCACTTGCGCTTAGGAAGATTTTTTTTCTCATTTGAATAAATTTTACAGAAAATTTTTATTTGAATTATTTAATACAAAAATAACGCTAATTATTTAATATACAATAGAAAATACACAATATTGATGATTTATTTTTTAAGAAAATTCTCGAACTAATTTGGACCTAAAAAACGGTTTAGCTGACTTCATTTTAGAACACAAACGTCCAAAATAATTTAGCTAAACCGTTTCCTTATTTTTGAATTTTTAAATCCAACAAATCAACTTATTTCTTAACTGGAGTATTGGTTTTTATTTCTTCCACAATGGCATCAAGTACCGCAATGGCAGTCATATTTACAATATCACGCACTGAACTTTCCACATCCAAAATATGAACTGGTTTGTTCAATCCCATTTGAATTGGTCCAATTGATTCCGCCAATCCCATTTCAATCATCATTTTATAGGCGGTATTGGCTGAACTTAGATTTGGAAAAATCAATGTATTTACATTCTTACCCGCTAATTTTGAAAATGGAAATTTTTTGTCGCGTAGCTCTTTGTTCAAAGCAAATGTTACCTGCATTTCACCATCCACTATCATTTCTGGATAATCCCTATGCAAAATATCAACTACTTGGTGAACACTTGCAGGGCTACCTAGTTTATCCGAACCAAAGTTAGAATACGAAAGCATGGCCATAACTGGTTCATGTGCAAAGAATTTGACAGTGTCATGTGTCAGTTTTGCAATATCAATCAGAGCCTCAGAAGATGGATGGCGATTGAATAATGTATCAGTCAAAAAGAATGTACCTTTCTTGGTATTCATAATGTGCATGGCGGCAATATGTTTCAAACCATCGCGGATACCAATCACGTCTTTAGCTGCTTGCACAGTATCAGAGTATTTTGTGTAAACACCTGTGATAAGCGCATCGGCTTCACCAGTTTCCACCATCATCATTCCAAAATAATTGCGTTCGTACATTTTTTCGAAAGCTTCATCGTAAGTCATACCTTCACGACTTCTTTTATCAGAAAGGATTTTTGCATACTTTGCCCTACGATCTTCTTCTCTATCATGACGAAGGTTTACGATTTCGATTCCGGTTAAATCAATATCGTTTTCAGCAGCAATACTTCCAATTTTCTCTTCATTACCAAGTAAAATTGGGAAGCATATTCCTTCTGCCAAAGCAGCTTCGGCAGCCTTGATCATGTTGATATGATTTGACTCGGAGAAAACGACACGTTTAGGATTTTGACGGGCTGTATCGTAAAAATGACGCAACATTTTATTATCATTACCCATTAACGACCGAAGTTTATCGTTATAAACATTCCAATCCTTAATTTCGATACGAGCTACACCCGAATCCATAGCAGCACGCGCAACAGCAGGTGCAACAATTGTTAGCAATCGTGGATCAAGTGGTTTTGGAATGATATAATCACGACCAAAACTAATACGTTTTAAATCATAAGCTGCATTCACAACATCAGGCACTGGTTGTTTGGTTAATTCAGCAATCGCTTTAACAGCAGCCAGTTTCATTTCTTCATTTATGGTTTTTGCCCTTACATCCAACGCTCCACGGAAAATATATGGGAAGCCTAATACATTGTTGATTTGATTAGGATGGTCAGAACGTCCCGTTGCAAAAATGATATCTTGACGAGCGGCCATGGCATCTTCGTACGAAATCTCAGGATTTGGATTTGCCAAAGCGAAAACAATCGGATTTACGTTCATGGTGCGAACCATTTCCTTAGAAAGCACTCCCGCAACTGAAAGTCCTAGAAAAACGTCTGAATCAATAACGGCTTCTGCCAAAGTGGTAATGGTACGATCAGTCGCAAATGGTTTCTTGCGTGAATTCAAATCAGTGCGTTGTTTGTTAATTACACCTTTGGAGTCAACCATAACGATGTTTTCCAATTTTGCACCCAACATCATGTATAAATGTGTACAAGAATTGGCTGCAGCACCTGCGCCATTTACAACGATTTTTACCTCTTCAATTTTCTTTCCAACAAGTTCCAATGCGTTAATCAATCCTGCAGATGAAACAATCGCAGTACCGTGCTGATCATCATGCATCAACGGAATATCCAATTCCGCTTTTAGTCGATCTTCAATCTCAAAACATTCAGGTGCTTTAATATCTTCCAAGTTAATTCCACCGAAAGTTGGGGCAATGGCTTTTACAACTTGAATAAATTTTTCTGGATCAGTTTCATTCACCTCAATATCAAAAACATCAATACCTGCAAAGATCTTAAATAATAGCCCTTTACCTTCCATTACAGGTTTTCCGGCCAATGCTCCAATGTTACCTAATCCAAGAACGGCTGTTCCATTTGAAATTACGGCTACCAAATTCCCTTTAGAAGTGTAATCATAAGCAGTGTTTGGGTCTTTTTCAATTTCCAAGCAAGGTTCAGCAACTCCTGGTGAATAGGCGAGGGATAAATCACGTTGCGAACTGTAGGGTTTTGTCGGAACAACCTCTATTTTTCCAGGTTTTCCTTGAGAGTGATAAAGAAGTGCATCTTCTCTTGTTGCTTTTGCCATAATCGATTAAAATAAAAAATATGTATTATAAATGTAGTATATTTTTGAAATTTGACGCAAAATTACAAATAAAAATATCAATATGAAAGTGATTTGCAAAATAAAGACTTAAAAAATCACTTTTCAAAATGATGATCATCATAATTACGAGTAAAGTTATGTCCCCACCGAAAACCAAATTCTTTAAACTTTAAAACCACTGGATGTAGGAGATAAAAAGTTCCTGCTATCTTTGGATTATTAACTGCTCCAATCGGTTTATCTGTTCTATTTTCATATCCTGTTTTCCAACGTACAGGGTTGAAAAACGGATTAATATCTATAGCCATTCCATTGGCATGTTTTGAATAACTGGCATTTCGATAACAAAAACTATAAGTATTATTTGCCTGCATAGATAAATCATCATTGTCATTATACTTTACAATTGGAATGGCATGTGCTATTGGAAAATGTGTATAAAGAATAAATTCAAATAGAAGAAATAAATCATGCGCAATCATTTTATTAGTAAGTACTTGTCCTTGATGAATTTTTCCATCCAAAGAATAATACTTAACATTCATCAATTGCAGTTGGTTTAATACATATTTTGGAGCATTAGAACCTGCAATGGCCTCATTGAACGTATAATGACTATCGATAATTAAGGTATCTTTAAATTTAATAGTCAGTTTTGTATGTTTATTTTCGTTCTTATCAGGCAAACAAGATTGCAATCCAAGAAGGACAAAAAGTGCAATAAAAGTAAAAAATTTATTCATCAATTTTAAATAATCATTTTGCCACAAAGTTACAATTTAAGAACCATAAAATGTCCTAGTAATGACATTATTATTGATTAAAACGTCATGTTTAACGTTCAAATATTAATAAAATAAATTGTATGTCTCCAAATAATTCTTACTTTTGCAGTAGAAAAAAACAACCTTCCTTTATGCGTCTAAATTCCCTATCCATACTTAATTACAAAAATATCCGTGAGGCCGATTTGGTTTTTTCGCCCAAGATAAATTGCTTTATTGGTAATAATGGAATGGGAAAAACCAATGTTCTAGATGCCATTTATTTCCTTTCTTTTTGCAAAAGTCATTCTAATTCAATTGATTCACAGAATATTATGCACAATGCCGATTTCTGTTTGATACAAGGAAAATATCAACTGGGTGATGCATTGGAAGATATTTATTGCGGAATGAAACCACGAATTAAGAAACAATTCAAGCGTAATAAAAAAGAATACGAACGTCTTTCCGACCACATTGGATTGTTGCCTTTGGTTTTAGTTTCACCTGATGACTCGGTTTTAATTTCCGAAGGTAGTGATGAACGACGAAAATTTGTAGATGGCGTAATTTCTCAATTCAATAAGACTTACCTCAATCAATTACTTCAATATAATAATGCGCTCAAGCAAAGAAATGCTTTGCTAAAGATTGAAACACCTATAGATGATTCACTTTTAGACATTTGGGAGGAACAAATGGCTTTGTACGGCACGTATATCTACGAACAACGCAAATTATTTATTGATGAATTCATTCCTATTTTCCAAAACTTCTATAGCTACATTTCTGGGGGTAATGAGCAAATCAGTCTGACTTATCATTCTCAACACGAAGAGCGTGACATCAAAGCCAGTATGATTGAAACCCGAAATCGTGACCGAATACTTGGTTATTCCACACAGGGAATTCACAAAGACGAATTGGAAATGATGTTGGATGGCTATCCTATTAAACGTGTTGGTTCGCAAGGACAAAACAAAACATATCTTATTTCGCTCAAATTAGCCCAATTCGATTTTCTAAAACGTACACATGGAAAATCTCCTCTACTCCTACTCGATGATATTTTTGACAAACTAGATTCATTTCGTGAGAAACAAATCGTAGAATTAGTATCGGGCGAAACCTTTGGACAAATTTTTATTACTGATACCAACCGCGAACATTTAGATTTAATTCTACAGCAATTAGGTCAAGAAGCTACAATTTTCAGGCTTGAAAATGGTGAAATTTCTCAATAATTCAACCATTTAGACATTCATAAATCCTAGTATTTCTATAGCATTTCGCCAATCACATTTCTCAATAAAAAAACTCACTATTTTGAATGGATTTCATTTTGGGAAATATTTTCTCAAAATTGAATTTATATCATATTGTTTATCAGAATAATAAAAATTAAATTCAGAAACTTTTACCTCATTGTTGAAAACAAATAATATTTTTTCTTGTCAAATTGAAAATTTTTGTCTAACATTGCAGTCTGTTTATGAATACTTTTTTCAAATCACAATTCACTAATAATAATCCAATTAAACAATTTATTTTTGTGGAAACAAAAACATTTACTCCTGAAGAGATTCGCCTCGCTTCGTTTGAGTTTTTCAAAGGCGACGATTTGGCAACAAAAGTTTGGGCAACCAAATATGCATTAAAAGATTCGTTCGGAAACGTATATGAGCTAACGCCTGATGACATGCATCGACGTTTGGCGAAAGAAATTTCCAGAATTGAACACAAATATCCAAATCCGTTATCACCCGATGAACTTTTCGAGTTGTTTCAAAACTTCAAATACATCGTTCCACAAGGAAGTCCAATGACTGGTATCGGGAATAATTTCCAGGTTGCTTCATTGTCAAATTGTTTTGTTATTGGATTTGATACCGATTCCGATTCTTACGGTGCTATTATCAAACTTGATGAAGAACAAGTTCAACTGATGAAACGTCGTGGTGGTGTGGGTCATGATTTGTCACACATTCGTCCTAAAGGTTCACCAGTTAAAAATTCCGCACTTACCTCTACCGGCATTGTTCCTTTTATGGAACGATATTCAAACTCGACCCGCGAAGTGGCACAAGATGGTCGTCGTGGTGCATTAATGTTGAGCGTTTCAATAAAGCATCCGGATTCAGAGTCGTTTATAGATGCAAAGATGGAATCTGGCAAAGTTACGGGCGCAAATGTTTCGGTAAAATTGCACGATGATTTTATGGAAGCTGCTGTCAATAACCTTCCATTCACCCAACAATATCCAGTTTTATCAAAAGAACCTTGGTACACTAAAGAAATTGATGCTAATGCTTTGTGGAAAAAAATTGTTCACAATGCATGGCAATCGGCTGAACCTGGTATTTTGTTTTGGGATACCATTATCCGTGAATCAGTGCCGGATTGTTACGCTGATTTAGGCTACAAAACTGTTTCTACCAACCCTTGTGGCGAAATTCCACTTTGTCCATATGATAGCTGTCGTTTATTGGCCATCAACTTATATTCGTATGTAAACAATCCGTTTACTCCTGAAGCTGCTTTCGATTTCGTATTATTCAACAATCATGTCATTCTGGCACAACGCATTATGGATGATATTATCGATTTGGAAATGGAGAAAATCGAGAAAATAATTGATAAAATCAAATCTGACCCAGAAACCGATGATATCAAAACTACCGAATTACAACTTTGGGACAAAATAAAAGTAAAAACATCACAAGGTCGTCGTACCGGAGTGGGTACCACTGCTGAAGGTGACATGTTGGCCGCCATGGGTTTCCGTTATGGAACAGATGAAGCTACAGATTTTTCTGAATCAGTTCACAAAGCAGTTGCCTTGGCAGCATACCGTTCTTCCGTAATTATGGCTCAAGAGCGTGGTGCATTCAATGTTTACGATGCGAAACGTGAAGAAAACAATCCATACATTCAACGACTGCGTGAGGCTGATCCAGAGTTGTATAAAGACATGGTAAAATATGGTCGTCGCAACATTGCTTGCTTAACTATAGCTCCAACTGGTACAACGAGTATTATGACCCAAACCACGTCGGGTATAGAGCCAGTATTTATGCCCGTTTACACCAGAAGACGCAAAGTGAATCCGAATGATAAAAACGTTCGTGTTGATTTCGTAGATGAAAATGGTGATTCGTGGGAAGAATATATTGTATTCCACCACAAATTTGTAACTTGGATGGAGGCCAATAACTACCCTACAACAAAAAAATACAGCAAAGAAGAAATCGATGAAATTGTTGCAAAATCACCTTATTACAAGGCAACAGCGAATGATGTAGATTGGCTCAAAAAAGTGCAAATGCAAGGTCGTATACAGAAATGGGTGGATCATTCCATTAGCGTAACCATTAATTTACCAAATGATGCTACCGAAGAATTGGTTGGTAAATTGTACGAAGAAGCTTGGCGTGTTGGCTGTAAAGGAGTTACTGTTTACCGTGACGGTTCTCGTTCGGGCGTTCTGATTGCAGTTGAAGAAAAGAAGGAAGAGAAAAAAGAAGACAAAAAGGAACATTGTTTCTGCTACAACGAAGATTATTTGGTGCGTCCAAAAGAATTGGAATGTGACGTTGTTCGTTTCCAAAATGCTAAAGATAAATGGATCGCCTTTGTAGGACTTTCTGATGGTAGACCTTATGAAATTTTCACGGGATTGGCTGATGACGAAGAAGGTATTTTACTTCCAAAAACAGTTACTGAAGGAAAAATCATCAAAACAGTTGATCAAAGTGGGAACAAACGCTACGACTTCCAATTTGCAAACAAGCGCGGCTACAAAACCACGGTTGAAGGATTATCGCATAAATTTGATAAGGAATTTTGGAATTATGCCAAACTTATTTCGGGAGTATTACGCTACGGAATGCCAATAGACCAAGTAATTAAGCTGGTTTCTGGACTTCAACTCGACAATGAATCAATCAACACATGGAAAGTTGGTGTGGAACGCGCATTGAAAAAATACATTCCTGACGGCACTCAAATTGCAGAAAAGCATTGTCCAGAATGTGATCAAAAATCATTGATTTATCAAGAAGGCTGTTTAACTTGTAATAATTGTGGATATTCTCGTTGCGGATAACTAAATAATAGTATTTAGAGAAAAAAAAAACGAGTCAGAAATGGCTCGTTTTTTTTTGTGTACACTCAATGGAATTGTCCTAACCTGGATATACAAGTACCGATAGCTATCAGGAGTAGATCTCGCGGATTAAGAAGATAAAAAAAGACATACTAGAATTCCGATAAATCGGAATGATTTGAACATCAAGCCTAAACGAAATAAAGCGTTTGAAGGCAAATGACACAAAAAAAATATAAATCAAAAAAATATCTATTTAAGATTTGTGGTAATTTGTGTTTTTTGCGTTGAAAAAAATATTACTGTGCAAAAAACACAGAAATTTGATAACTAAGATACTAAAATAAATTATTAACTACCGGAGAAACAATCGAAAATTAAGTATCACATGTAATGTGCTGTTTAAAAGCGAAAAAGCTTATTCTAGATATAGAATAAGCTTTTTCATTCGATTATGATTTCTTAAATGTTGGCAATTCTTTTTATTTCCTCAATCATTGCTTGGGCAAAAGCATCAGCTTGTTCAGCTGTACCCGCTTCTGAATATATTCGGATAATTGGTTCAGTATTTGATTTCCTGAGATGTACCCAGCCTGTTGGAAAGTCGATTTTCACACCGTCAATATCATTCACTTCATATTGTTTGTATGAACCTTTTATTACGGTTAGAATTCCATCTACATCAATTGCTGGTGTTAATTGAATCTTATTTTTAGAAATATAATACTCAGGATAGGATTTGCGTAGAGCAGAAACTGACATTTTTGATTTTGCCATTAGTGTCAAAAACAACGCAATACCTACTAATGAATCGCGACCGTAATGACTGGCAGGATAAATAACACCACCATTCCCTTCACCGCCAATCACCGCGTTTGTTGCTTTCATTGCAGTTACCACATTCACTTCGCCCACAGCGGCTGCTGTGTAAGACCCACCACGTTTAACGGTAACATCCCTCAAGGCACGAGTTGAACTCAAGTTGGACACCGTATTTCCGGGTGTATGTTGTAATACATAATCGGCAATTGAAACCAAGGTATATTCTTCGCCAAACATACTTCCATCTTCACAAATAATAGCCAAACGGTCAACATCAGGATCCACTACAAACCCAACATCGGCTTTACCCAATTTCAATACATCTGATATTTCGGTCAAATGTTCTGGAAGTGGTTCCGGATTATGTGGAAAATGTCCATTTGGTTCACAGAATAGCTTTTCAACTTTATTTACACCTAAGGCATCGAGTAAAGCTGGAATAACAATTCCGCCAACGGAGTTTACGCAATCAATGGCTACGCTAAAATTAGCGGCTTTAATTGCGTCCACATCAACCAAGTCAAGTGCCAACACACTATCAATGTGTTTCTGTGTATACGAAGAATCTTCAGTAAGTTTTCCTAATTCATCTACTTCGGAAAATATAAAACTTTCTTCGGCAGCTATTCTCAATACATTTTCACCTTCCAAGGCATTCAAAAATTCGCCTTTTTCGTTCAATAACTTAAGTGCATTCCATTGTTTTGGATTATGACTAGCAGTTAGAATAATACCACCGGCGGCTTTCTCCATGGTTACGGCCAGCTCTGTAGTTGGTGTAGTGGCAAGTCCAATGTTCACCACATCGAAACCCATACCAAGTAAAGTACCAATAACCAATTGATTAACCATTTCTCCCGAAATACGGGCATCGCGGCCAACTACAATTTTATTGGAATCAATGGTTTTACTGTTTTTTATTTGTGTGGCATAAGCAGCGGTAAATCGAACAATATCCAACGGATTTAAACCGTCACCAACAGGACCACCGATTGTGCCTCGAATGCCAGAAATAGATTTAATAAGACTCATAAATTAAAAAAGTTTGAAGGTTTGAATCCCAAGATAGCTTTTGGGATTGAAGATTGAGATTATTTTTGGATTTTGATTTTCAATTTATATCCCATTGGAGTCGCTGGATCCCAATTTTCCTTAAATCCAATTTTAGAGTGTACTAAAATTTCTGCTACCGAATTATTGTGTTTCATATAGGAGGCTGCTTCATGAAACGCAGAACACATTTGTGTATAATCTCCATATACAAAATCGTTAGTACCTCCGCCATCATCAAGTGTTGACCAGTGACTTGTGCTGTCAGCAACCTCATTTAAAGTATATTGAATGTAACGTGGTACTACAATATTTCCAAGTCGAAGCGTAACAGTGTCTGTTCCTGAGTTTGATAAATGAAAATACAAACCAGAGGCAGTTAGTACGTAATCCTTTTCGCCCCAAACCACATTATCAGCTGGAAAACTTGATAATACCTTGATATTATTACGTTGAATATAATCAGCAATAAGTGTTTGTTCAAGTTTTAGTTCTTTAGCATAAGTTGTATCAGCACACGAACTTAGTATAATTGAAGAATAAAATGCGAAAATAATTAAATAAGAAATTCGTTTCATTACGGTAGTTTATTTTTGTGCAAATATGCGATAAAATTACGGAAATTAAAAGTTAAGAATAAAGACAAGTAATTAATAATGAATAATTTGAAACATATAACAGCAAGTTGCTTATTCACAATCAATTAATCCTCCACTTTAACATGATAAATAAGTGAAGTATAAGGTGACACTGTCGGTTTATTTCCATTCATACCATACCCAAGATACCACGGAATAATAAAAGTAGCACTATCTCCTTTGTGTAAAAGTTTAATACCCTCTTCGAGCCCAACAACAATTTGTTTTTGTCCAATCACAATTTGTTTTTCATTTTGCTCCATCAATTTTCCATTCAGGGATGTCAATTGATAAACAAATTGGCACTTATCTTTATCCTTTATGAATGCACCGGCATTAGATTTGTGTATTTTGTACCAAAATCCCAAGTCGTTTTTTTTATAACCAGTATCATTAAGGACAAATTTTGCTAAAACACTATCCTCTTTCAATGCTAGTTTTTGATTTATCACCAGCAAAGTAGCAACATTTTCATCAACTGTATTCCCTTTATTTGAAGGTAATTGTGGTGATTGCTTGACGCAAGATAGAAAACTACAAAAAAGAATGAAAATGAAAATCCTGTATTTTTTCATTTATATGAATTGCGTGAATTCCGATAAAATTTCATTTGTTATTATCGAATATTTGCAATGCTAATGATATCAGAAAACACACCTGCTGCTGTTACGCTTGCACCTGCACCATAGCCTTTTATCATCATTGGATACTCGTTGTAACGTTCTGTTGTAATGAGAATAATATTGTTACTGCCTTGTAAGTCGTAGAATGGATGCATCGTATCCACTTCTTGAAGACCCACATTGCAATTTCCATTTTCCATTGTAGCCACAAATCTCCAACGTTTACCTTGTGCAGCAAGTGCCAATCGTTTTTCTTCAAATTCAGCATCCAATTCAGGCACTGTAGCCCAAAAATCCTCCAACGTACCAGCAAAATACTTATCAGGGATAAACAAGTTTTTAACTACATCTTCCTGTTCCACTTTATAACCAGCTTCGCGAGCCAGAATTACCAGTTTACGAATTACATCTTTTCCGCTCAAATCTATTCGTGGATCAGGCTCGGCAAAACGAGCTTCCTTGGCCATCAAAATAGCTTTACTAAGCGGAATTTCGGTACTGATGGTATTGAATATAAAATTGAGAGTTCCTGAAAGAACTGCTTCCATTTTTTGTATATGGTCACCGCTATTCACCAAACTATTCATGGTGTTGATAATGGGTAAACCTGCACCTACATTGGTTTCGAAAAGGAATTTCACGCCACGACGTCGTGCTGTTTCTTTGAGATTTGCATAGTTATCGTATTCAGATGAGGCAGCAATTTTATTTGCCGTTACCACCGAAATATTATTTTCCATTAAAGTCTGATACAAACCCGCAATTTGAGGGCTAGCCGTACAATCCACAAATACTGAATTGAAAATATTCATTGTCAGAATTTCATTGCAAATATATTCTGGAGAAACTGTTTCGCCTTTAGAATCAAGATCAAGTGTATAATTGTCCAAATTGATTCCATCTCTTTCAAACAGCATTTTAAACTCGGAAGCAATACCAACCACGTTCAGTTTCAAACCATTTTGAGCCATCAATTTGGGTTGTTGCTTTTTGATTTGATCCAGCAAACTTCCACCAACTGTACCAATTCCTACAACAAATAAGTTAAGCACCTGATATTCTGACAAAAAGAAAGAATCATGAATAACATTCAAAGCCTTGCGAAGTGACTTTTTATCGGTAACAAAGGAAATATTAGTTTCCGAAGCACCTTGCGCACAAGCCACCACGTTAATACCATTTCGTCCCAACGTACCAAAAAGTTTACCAGCAATGCCTGGTGTACGTTTCATATTGTCGCCCACAATGGCCACTGTAGCTAAATCGTCTTCAGAGAATATGTCATTGATTTCACCTTGTGCAATCTCGTTGGCAAATTCTTTTCGCAAAGCCTCCACAGCCACCACGCTATCAGCATTTCGCACACCAATGGAAGTAGTATTTTCGGATGAAGCTTGTGAAACAAGGAAAACGCTGATGCCATTTTTTGCCAATACTCGGAAAATACGATGATTTACACCAATAACACCCACCATTCCAAGCCCTTGAACCGTAATCAATGAAGTATCATTAATTGAAGAAATTCCTTTAATAGCTTTAGCGGGCTGATCTGTTTTTTCGCGCGATATATATGTTCCTTCTGCTTCTGGATTGAAGGTGTTTTTTATTTTAACTGGAATATTTTTATGAAAAACAGGGAAAATAGTTGGTGGATAAATCACTTTTGCCCCAAAATTACAAAGCTCCATGGCTTCAATAAAGCTCAGTTTTTCAATTACATAAGCATTATTAATGATGCGAGGATCGGCAGTCATAAATCCGTCAACATCGCTCCATATTTCAAGAATCGATGCACGTAAAGCTGCCGCAAGTATAGCTGCAGTATAATCAGAACCACCTCGTCCTAAATTAGTTATGAAGTTGGTATTGGAATCGGTAGAAATAAACCCTCCACAAACAGATATTTGTGGTAATATATTAAACTTAAGAGTGATTAGCTCATTGGTTTTTTCAAAGTCAACAATGTGCTTATTGAACTGATTCTCAGTCTTTATAAAAGTGCGAGCATCAAAGTGAACAGCATTTGTTATTGAAGAAGTAACTATGATAGAGGAAATTGTTTCACCATAACTTACAATTGTATCAATAATTTTGATTGAAATATCTTTTATAAGATAAACGCCACGAAAAATATTGGACAAATCAGTAAATTGAACTTCAACCAAACTGATTACTTCATTTTTTTTATCGTTAGCAATAACCCCTTCAATCACTTCCAAATGACGTGTAACCATCAATTCGTAAAGTGTTAGATAAGTCAAATCACCTGTACAAGCCAAATTTGCTATTTTGTACAATTCGTCTGTTACACCAGAAAGGGCCGAAACGACTACAATGACAGGCTCATTTTGTGCCTCTACTATTTTTTTTACACTCAGAATTCCATTGACTGAACCTACGGATGTTCCGCCGAATTTTAATACCTTCATCTTTATGATTAATGTTAAATTAGTCTGTTTTTATTTTAGCATGCAAAATTAGCGATTTTTCGGCAAATAATCCCAGTTTTTCGGCATATTTCGATAAAAGTGTTGCACCTTTAGGAAAAAAAAGGTACTTTTGCAGCGCTTTAGAAAATTCAGAAGCAATTGGTCTGGTAGCTCAGCTGGATAGAGCAACGCCCTTCTAAGGCGTGGGTCAAGAGTTCGAATCTCTTCCGGATCACTTATCAAAACGCTAAAACTCTACTAATTAGAATTTTAGCGTTTTTATTTTAATCATTTATCTCACAATCCTCCCAATCTTTTAATTTCTTCGCATCTAAAATAAAAAAAAACGGTCAATCGTGAAATCACAATCAACCGTTTTATTATTATTTCAACAATGAAAATTCTATTCGTTTTCCAAAGGTTCTAGCTCAATCATTAATGTCTCACGGGGAATACGTACTCCCAATTCTACATTAATTTTTTTAATACGAGCTGTAAAAGGCATTTCAATCCGATTTTGCATTTTCATTGCCTCCAATATTAGCAGCGGTGCTCCTTCTTTGACCACATCTCCCTCTTTTACAAAAATACTGAGAATAGTACCCGGTATAATTGACTGAATGTCATAAGGACTGGCATTCACCCATACTTTTCTATTCAGGTATTTTTTGGTAAGAAGTGTTTTATATTTTCGCGCTGTTACTGCAAAATCAACATATTCTGGTTTTTCTTTATTCATATATTAGTTTTTAGTTACATGTTGTGCATTATAAAAAAGCAAACATGTAAACGAGTAAACATTTAGTTTATAGATTAGAAAGGTTTGCAATGCTCGCCTTTCATTTCTTATTTCACAACACTAATTAGAATGGTGGAACACCATGTTTTTTTGCAGGACGATAATCGTCTTTATTCTTAGACATTTCAAGCGCATGAATCAATAATTCACGTGTTTCAGATGGCTCAATAACCGCATCGATATACCCTTTAGAAGCAGCTACATAAGGATTAGCAAATTTCTCGATATATTCTTGCACTTTTTGTTGACGCATTGCATCTTCATCTTCTGCTTCCATAATTTCTTTGCGGAAAATAATGTTGGCAGCACCTTCTGGTCCCATTACAGCAATTTCAGCACCTGGCCATGCAAACATAAAGTCGGCACCAAGGTGACGAGAATTCATTGCAATATAACCACCACCATACGCTTTACGTAGAATTACCGTTACTTTTGGCACCGTAGCTTCGGAGTAAGCATATAGCATTTTGGCACCGTGACGAATCACGCCGGCGTGTTCTTGGTCAACACCTGGCAAGTAACCCGGCATATCTTCAAGCGTTACAATCGGAATGTTGAAAGCGTCGCAATAACGGATGAAACGAGCAGCTTTATCAGAAGCATCGCAGTCGAGTACTCCAGCCAAATACATTGGTTGATTGGCCACGAATCCTATTGTTTCACCATTGATACGGCCAAAACCAATTACGATATTGGCAGCCCAAAGTTCGTGAACTTCAAGGAATTTTGAATCATCACTCAATGCGTAAATAATGTCGCGCACATCGTAAGGTTGCTTGGCATCGGAAGGAATAATATTTTCAATATTCTTTTTCGATTTTGGGTTTTTAGGCTCAATACTTGCCGCTTTTTGTTGGTTGCTATGTGGAAGAAGCGACACCAACTCTTTAATTTGTTCAAAACATTCCAATTCGCTCATGGCAAAGAAATGTGCATTACCAGTAATTTCGGCATGAACACGAGCTCCACCTAAATCTTCCTGAGAAATTTTTTCACCTAAAACAGTTTCAATAACGTTTGGTCCTGTGATAAACATTTTGGAGATATTCTCTACTACAAAAACAAAGTCTGTCAAAGCAGGAGAATAAACAGCACCACCGGCACAAGGGCCTAAGATTACTGAAATTTGAGGAATAACGCCAGATGCCATGGTATTGCGGTAAAAAATTTCACCGTAACCTGCCAATGCACCAATACCTTCTTGAATACGTGCGCCACCCGAATCGTTGATACCAATACAAGGTACTTTCATTCTCAATGCATGATCCATGATTTTGGTAATTTTACGTGCATGTTTCAGTCCCAACGAACCGCCCATAACAGTAAAATCTTGTGCATAGATACAAATTGGAGCACCGCTCATGGTACCAGTTCCGGTAATTACACCATCACCCGCCAACTCTTTGCTTTCCATCCCGAAGTTGCGTTCTTCGTGTTCTACAAATAGGTCGTACTCGTGAAATGAATCAACGTCCAACAGAGCAAGAATACGATCACGAGCAGTCATTTTACCCATGGCTACTTGTTTCTCAATGGCTTTGTCACCTCCACCTTTTTCTACAATCGCCTTTTTTTGTCGTAATGCCAGAATGTTTTTCTTTAAAGACATAAAAACTTTTTTTAATGAAACTTAAATTTAAAGCAAATGGCGACATTTTAACATCGCCAAATTTCATTACAAAAGTAATACATTTCTTTTAAAGTAAGGCATTACCTGCCTAATAGTTTTAGCAATAAATGCTTATCTATCTTAAATTCAATTTTTTAAGGATATTTTTGCGAGTGGAATTAAAGCCGGCAGAATAGCTTTCAAAATCCACATTTTCTAGATAGGCTATCAATTCAATACTCAATTCAGGTTCTCTTTGGCAGATAGAATAAAGTATTTTCATGGAAAGAGATTGAACTGCTATGGGAAACTTGGGAGAAGTCATCCAGTCAAAACAGGCATTAATAAAATCGACCGGAATTGGATTGGGTAAAGGCAAATTGGATAAAATAGACAAGCAACCACGATGGACACCGCCGTGAGTAACAGAAACAGTAAACTTCATTATTTCAAGCACTTGAATTTCGGCAAACCAATCGGGATGCTTTTCACTAACTTTGGCACAAGCCCATGCTGCCCTCCAAGCAACTTTATTATCAGCATCAAATATTAGTTGGAAAATAAGTTGGAAATCTTTCGGATGATCGAGTACATTTCGAACCAATTGTTCAAGAAAGTTTTTGGAAATTGGGCGAGAGAGTTGTTCCCGATAGTTCATGGTTTGTGCTATTTTAGGTGTCCAAAGTTTTGATTTTAATTATTTAATGCAATACTGAAAATCTTTAGCGCAAATTTATAACCTTTTTTCAAATAAATAAAATACTGACCTAATATTCATTATGACAATTGATTCCAATAACATACCAAAGGATTTAGCAGCATGCTAAAAAATACATATTCATTCAAAAAAACAAGCTATTATTATGTATTATAATACATTTTGGAAATTAATGTTGAATTTATTTTGTACAAATTAAAACTTATATTACTTTTGGTTTACCAAATACATAATTCATTATTATCAATTTCATTTGTCAAATAGACAAAATAGAAATTAGCTCACAAAAATATGGCAAAAACAATCAAAAGTAAAAAAACACAGAACTCAGAAAAACCCGCCGACCAAGTAATCAGCAAGGTAAAAGAGTTAATCAATTCGGGAATTTTAAAACCTGGAGATAAACTTCCTGCTGAAAGGAAAATGGCACTGGATTTTGGATTTGGAAGAACACAGGTTCGTGAAGCTTTACACAAACTAGAGTTTTATGGTATAATTAAAACATTGCCACAAAGTGGGTCGGTAATCAATGGACTTGATATCAATACACTTGATGGTTTAATATCAGATGTGCTCAATCTACAACCTTATGATTTCTTATCATTGGTGGAAACACGTGTTTTGTTGGAGGTTAAAGCCATCCAATTGTGCGCAGAAAGAAGAACAAAGGAAGACATTATTACCCTGGAAAAAGCGCACAAAAACTATGTCCGCTATTTTGACACGCCCAATAGAATTAGTCACGATTTTGCATTTCACCGCGCCATTGCCGAAGTGAGCCACAATCCTGTTTTCAAAGCCATGTTGATGATAGTAATTCCAGACATTATGGCCATCTATCAAAAAGACAGAATTTGTGCACCCGATAGAGCTATATTGATTGAACATGAACGTATGCTCGAATATATAATTAGCGGGAATGCTGAATTGGCTGGAGCCATGATGGCGCAACATTTACAGGGAGTTTTAGATTTTGCAAAATCAAGATTGGAAGTGGCGAAATAAATCTAAAATAACTTTATATCAAATAAAAAGACTGATTCAAAATCGATTTGAACCAGTCTTTTTAACACAGAAGTAACGATTTTTTTTTAAAATAAAAGTTGAAGTATATCTTAAGATAATGACTAAGAATAAACCTTCGCAGAACTAAGAGTTTGATTAATTTACAGCTTATGAAGAAACTTGAAAGCGTGAACATTACATTAAACTAAGCAATGTTGAAATTTTATCTCTTAATGGTTTTAATTCTGATTCTATAGTTGCCCAAATTATCTCATCTTTAATTTGATAATATCCATGGACTAAGATATGGCGCATTCCTATCATCTCGTTCCATTCAACATCTATATTTTTCAACTTGTAATCCTTTGTAAGTAAATAGGCTGCCTCTCCAACGATTTCAAGATTCTTAACGACGGCAAATCGCAAAATTTTATCATTTTGGTAAGTCTCAAAAGATTTGTTTTCTACAAATTCAAAGATATTGTCAATAGCCTCAATAATATGTAAAAGCCGTTCTTTATCACGTGGTTTTTCTCTCATATATAAGTATTTTATCTTGTTCTGCACTTTCTTTTGCAAAAGGTTTTAATTGTCCCTCTTCAACTAAATCAATTTTCTTACCTGTTAAAGTCTGTAAATCATTGACAATATGTATATATTTGAACAATGTGACCCTTGCTTCTTTGCTAAAGTTTACTAATATATCAATATCACTTTTTCTGTTTTCTTCCGTTCTGGCATATGATCCGAAAACCCAAGCCTTTTCGATAGGTTGACTATCGAAATAATTAGATATTTTATTTATTAATGCTCTAGTCATATTTACTATTAAGTTTGAGTATTATAACTCGAAGCAAAATTACTAATTTAATTTTGGAGTACACTATTTATTTATATAAAAACATTATTGGCTGAAATTCATATCTAAATTCCAGCCGATTATATTTCAAATGCAAAGAGAAGCTTTGTTTCAAAAACGAAATAAAGCCGCATCCAACTAATGAAATTTCCTATTCATATCTCAAAGCTTCTATAGGATCCATTTGAGACGCTTTTTTGGCAGGATACCAACCAAAGAATACACCAATGATGGTACAAACTACAAAGGATAATATCACCGAATAGGGTTCGATGGAAATGGGCCAGGAAATTAAAAGCTTCACCAAACCTGAAACACCTATTCCAATTAATACCCCAATTATTCCACCGGTAAAACTGATAATTAGTGTTTGAAAGAAAACTTCTAATCATCAATAAGTCAATACGATACTCAAAGATAAATGTTTGAAAGTAAAGATGAATTAACCTTAATTAATTTGGCTGTTAATTATTAATTCGCTAACTT
>Ga0247844_1000719_pt1 | contig 67859 bp, 56 predicted proteins | sample LaCtaG_FD_192421 | JGI IMG/M metagenome (GOLD analysis project Ga0247844, IMG submission 192421) | Freshwater microbial communities from meromictic Lake La Cruz, Castile-La Mancha, Spain - LaCruzMarch201714.5m_1 | ecosystem: Environmental > Aquatic > Freshwater > Lake | place: Spain: Castile-La... | reverse complement strand
CGGAACCGGAAGCCCATCGATGAGGACATGCTGCGGGCGGACGGAAAGCGCAAAAAATGCCCGGCGCATCGCCTCGTGGGTGGCCCCGAGGATATTCCGCGCATCGATCTCAAGGTGGTCGCACAGCGCCGACGCCCACCGGACTTCGTCGCTTCCGGTCAGGGAGGCATAGAGAATTTCCCGCTGCCGAGGGGGCAGCTTTTTGGAGTCGTCCAGACCCGGAAGTGAAAAATTCACCGGAAGAATCACGCAGGCCGCTACGACGGGACCCGCCAGCGGACCCCGACCTGCCTCGTCGATCCCACCCACGGGCGAAATCCCGCGGGAGATCAGTTGGTTTTCCTGCTCCAGGGAGCAGGGCACGTTATGCCGTCCGGTCGGACTTTTCCTTAACCGTTGTGGCGGACTTGCCCTTGCGGTCGCGGAGGAAGTTGAGCTTCGAGCGGCGCACCGATCCCTGGCGGTCGATCTCGATTTTCGCAATGCGCGGGGAGTGCAGCGGGAAAACCCGCTCAACACCTTCGCCGTAGGAGACGCGGCGCACGGTGAAATTAGCGTTCAGGCCGGCCCCTTTGCGGCCGATCACGATCCCGGAATAGACCTGGATCCGCTCCTTGTCACCTTCGACGACCCGCGTGTGAACCTTGACGGTGTCGCCGACTTTGAACTTCGTGACATCTGGTTTGAGCTGCTCGCTCTCAATCTTCTCAATAATAGTCATGGCTGAAAAAAAATCTGGGTGATCTAGCTGGCTGCGGGGGCCTCGACGTTGACCCGGCGGCCGTTGCGGTCAAACGTCACGTTTCCGTCAACGAGGGCGAAGATCGTGTAGTCCCGTCCGAGCCCGACGTTGCGTCCCGGATGGAACTTCGTGCCGCGCTGGCGGATGATGATGTTGCCTGAGGTTACGGATTCGCCGCCAAACTTTTTCACGCCGAGGCGCTTGCTTTGGCTGTCGCGTCCGTTTTTGACACTTCCTTGTCCTTTTTTATGGGCCATGACGAGTTACTTGGTGGAGATGGATTCGATTTTGAGCTTGGTGAGCTGGCGGCGGTGGCCAACGGTCCGGTGGTAGCCCTTCCGGCGGCGGAACTTGAAGGCGATCACCTTGTCGTCTTTGAACTGATCGACAACCTCGGCCGTCACGCTGGCCCCGGAGATCAGGGGTTCGCCAATCGTTACACTCGCGCCATCCGCGATGAGCAGCACGTCGGAGAGCACGGTTTTTGTCCCGGCTTCCACGTCGAGCTTCTCGACTTCGATCTCATCGCCCTCGGCGACGCGGTATTGTTTGCCGCCTGTTTGAATCACTGCGTATGCCATAAAGTTGTCGTTTAAATTCCAGTTCGTTTCGGATTGTCCAGAGTGGGGGAAAAAGATTCTCCGCGCAAGAGGAAATTTCCATCTTGCCAAAATTTTCCGGCGCGGTAGTTTTTTGGGCTCGTCACTTTTTTAATGCTCGGGTGGTGAAATGGCAGACACGTACGTTTGAGGGGCGTATGCCGTAAGGCATGGGGGTTCAAGTCCCCCCCCGAGCACTTCTTATTTTCGCTGGCTTCGAGGATTGACCTTTGCGAGCCCGGGAGTAGATTGGCAACCCTACACGCATGAACCTGAACAATTTGACCTCCTTTGCCGCCGAGCCCTCCACCACGAAAAACATCCTTGCCGGAGACGTGGAAATCCACGGGACGCTGAAGTTCCAAAATGAGCTGATTTTTGATGGAAAACTCGACGGGGAGATCGTCTCCGAGGGGGTGCTGACGCTAGGGAAAAATGCCAACGTCAAAGGCGAGGTCAAGACGAAGGCGGTCACGGTCCATGGGACGGTAAACGGCAACATCACAGTGACCGAGCGCTGCGAGCTCAAGGCCAGCAGCCAGCTCAACGGCGATCTCAAGGCGATGCGGATCGTCATCGAAGAGGGGGCCACGTTCATTGGTAAGTCCGAGGTGACCCCGGCGAAATCCGTTGCGGCACCCGCAGCGAGGCAGGCAACGCCTGCGGCGGAGCCCGCTCGCACCAGCAAGACAGCTGATCTGATCAGTTAAGCCATGGCGAGGATTCCGCAAAAGACACCTTCCCAGTGTCCGGCTTGCGGCTACTCACAGTTGGAGCCTCCCCGCCTCATCTCGACGTACTGCCGGTCGTGCGGGGGGCATTACGAAGTTGCAAAGCAGGCGCGGGGAACTCAAGCGGCCTTGCCGCCGCTCCCCTCCCCCGCCCGGCAGCAGACGGCCCAGGTGCATTGCTTTCAATGCGGGGCAAGCCATCCGGTCTCGGCCCGTGCCCGGTGCACGATCTGTCCCGGGTGCAATACCTCCATCGAGCTGGAGGATGTCACCTTTCTCTCTCCGGCCTCTCGCCGTGTGGATACGCGGGGGAAATTACGCATCGGCCCGGACGGCTGCCTGAGCAGCTCCTGGATCGTCTGCGGCTCCGCCCGGATCCAGGGCCGGATCGTGGGCCGGCTCATCTCTCTGGGAGAGGTCCATGTGGCGACGAATGAAGCCTGCGTCTGCCACATCACCGCCCCGACCATCGTCATCGAAAAGAACTGCCGGCCGACGTTTACGCAAGCGCTCCACACGCAAAGGCTTGTTGTCTATGGCTGCCTGACCGGAGTCGTCCACTGCCAGGGAACAGTTCATGTGTGCCGCGGTGGCCGCTTGGAGGCCGAGGTGCAGGCCCGATCGGTGACGGTCGAAAAGGGAGGCGTCCTGCTCGGCAGCTGCCGGGTGAACGGAACCTCCACCATCCCCGAAACCTCCAGTTCCGCCAGCTCGAACGGGTGGGCTGGCGCGCTCTGCCCGGCGGTTTAAAGCCGAACGACACGGCCTTGTTCCGCCGTAGCCTTGGCGAAGGCGAAAGGTCGTCCCTCCGGCGCTGGCGCGCTCGTTCCTATTGGAGGGCGATGCTCCGTCGGCGCCCACTTATTGGCTTTGCGCCCGATCTCACCAGAAGCTTTGCGGGACGTAGATTTTGTCGCCGGGCTTCACATTTTTGTCCTTGGAGGGGTCCTTCCGAACCTCTTTGACGTTGACGACGGTGACCTTGCCATCGCTGGTGAGGCTCACTTTTCCCTGGTCGGCGTACTCGGTGAATCCCCCGGCAGCGGTGATCGCCCCGACGACGGTGAGATCGGCGGTGAAAGGGACCCGCTGGGGAGCGCGAACATCGCCCATCACCTCCACAAACCTCGCCGTGTTCGGGACAGCCAATGTGATGGAGGGGTTCGTGTAAATCTGCTGGGATTTGTAGCTATTCTCGACCGCGCCTTGCAGCTGGGATTGCGTCGCACCGGCGGCGCGCACTTTCCCAATGTGCGGCATGTTGATGAACCCATCCCCATCAACCGTGTAGAGGCCAGTGACTTGGCTGATCTCCTCGGCCGGAACCCCGCCGAGGCGGATCTCAATCTGGTCGCCCGGCCGCAGCACGGCATCCTGGGCGCGCAGGAGTGGCAGGGTCAGAAAGATCAGAAGTATTAATTTAGTAGGCATCGTCCGTGGTTTCCTGGTTCCCCCCCGACGGGGAGGCCGCGGCAACGATGGCGTCCTTTTTCTTTTTGCCCGCCTTGCGCTTCGCGTCTTTTCCGGTCTTGTGGTAGTAGTTGTAGTAGCTGGTGTAGTACTCGTAGTGCTGGTCATGCCGCACATCGACGTTGTTGAGGACGACGCCGAGGATGGTGCCCCCGACGTTTGCAACCGCCTGCTTGACCCTCTGGAGCATGGCGCGCGGGAACCGGCGGTGTTGGACAACGACGATTGTCAGGTCCATGGCGCTCGAGAGCACGGAGGCATCGCTCACGCCAAGGATCGGCGGGGAGTCGAAAAAGATGATGTCAAACCGTCCTTTGACCTCCTCGATCAGCTCGACCATGCGCTGCGAGTTGAGGACTCCGACCGCGTCGGTGGGCATCTGGCCGCTGGTCATGAGGTACAGGTTGTCGATCTTGGTCAGGTGCACGACCTCCTCCAGATCGATCTCCGTCGTCAGGTAGTCGCTCAGGCCGGATTCGTTTTCGATGCCGAAAATCCGGTGCTGGGACGGCCGCCGAAGGTCGGCGTCAACGATGAGCGTCGTGTAGCCGCCCTTGGCAAACGTGTAGGCGAGGTTGACGAGGGTCGTCGATTTCCCCTCCCCGGCCCCGCCGCTGATGATCGTGATCGTGTTGGCATCCGGCGACTTCCGGTTGAACTCGATGTTCGTGCGCATGATCCGGTAGGCTTCCGCATCCGGATTGTCGTCGGTCTCGTTGATCAGGACGCTGATATTTTTCGGGATCACCGCGAGCACCGGGACCTGGAGGAACGACTCGACGTCCTCCATCGTCTTCACGCTGGTATCGAGGTACTCGATGAAGAAGGCCAGGCCGACGCCGAAGACGAGGCCGACGACCACGCCGAGCAGGATGTTGAGCATGACGCGGGGCCGGGCGGGGGCGTTCGGCGGAGACGGCTCGGCGCGCTCCCAAATGATCGCCGGGTTCTGCGGCATCGTGCGCTCCATCGTCTCGGTCGAGAGCCGCATCTCGGCCGCCTCCAGGACGTTTTTAGCCTGGATGTAGGCATTTTTTGCTTCGAAATATCCCGCCGCGCGCGTCTTTGAGCTCTGTTGGCTGTCCTGGGCCTCGCCCAAGCGCGATTCCAGCTGCTTGAGCGAATCCTCGGCGATCTGAATGTTTGCGGCGAGGCTGGTGCGCAGGGATTTGATCTGGTCCTCGAGCTGCTTCCACATGACCTCCTTTTTGGCGCGGAGCGATTTGACCGTCGGATGGTTGAGGCCGAGGCCGCTCTGCAACATCCGGGCCTCTTCGGACGAGGCCTCCTGGTACTGCGGAAGGATCTGGGTGATCGCCGGATCCTGCACCTCCAGGGTGGTGATGCTGCGCATCACCTGATCGTCGGTGAGCTTGGAGATCTGGTCGTATTTCGCGCGCAGCGAAGAGACCCGCAACCGCTCGCTACTCACCTGCTGCTCGACCGCCAGAAGCACGTCGTTCGCCGCATCCCGCGGGTCCTGGACGCTGTCCGGGTTCAGATCCTGAATTTTGTTCTCCGTCCGGATTTTTGCCGCCTCGTTGCGGAGGTCCTCGACCTTTTTCCGCTGCTTGGCAACCTCATCCTGAAGCTGGGTCAGCGAGCGCGAGACGAGCTGCTGCTGGTCCTCGATCCGCTTTCTCTGGTACTCGTCGGCGATGCGGTTGGCAATTTCCGCCGCCTCCTTCGGATCCGTGCTCATCACGCCGATCTGGATGAGCTCGGTATTCCGGATCTCGCGCACGTCGATCATCCCGCGAAGCTTGAAGTAGGCCTGCTCCCTGCTCGCAAGCCCGTAGGCCGTCCTCCACCGCTGCTCGAGCCCGAGCGAGTCGATCACCGGATAGAGCATCTCCTTGCGCTGGATGATCTCAAACTGGGTGGTCAGGAACCGGGGATCAAACCCCATGCCTCCCTCCCGGTTGAAGACCTTCATGAGCGTATCGCTCTGCTTGATCTGCATCGTGACCGCCGACTGGTACTGCTTCGGCATGAAGTGCGTGACGACCGCAGCCGTGATGACAACCAGCAGGAAGACGAGAATGATGAGGGGGAGCCGGACCCGGATGACCCGCCAGTAGTCGAGAAAATGCAGCTTCAGTTCGCCGCTGTCGTTATTTGTCATGAGTCAAAAATGGAGAAAAACGTTCGGTTCCAAGTGGGGGGATTCGTAGAATCTAGCACAGGAATATGTGGATCCGCAATCAACTTATCTCGAACCCAGGCTAGGCACGTACGTGTTTGAACAAGAAATACGTTCGGATCTGTGAGTGCGTATTGAGTCAACTATTCCGCCTGAAGTCGCGCGAGCCGCGCATCTTCCTGAGCCAAGACCTGGCGGCGACGGATGACCCACAACCGGCCCGCTGCGGCAGCGACCGCTGCAATCAGAACGAGCCAGACCCAGGGGGGGATTGACGCCTGGGGAGCCAGGGGGGTCGAGATTCGAAATGCCGGCGAAGGCGGCCCTGGCTGGCCCGCAGCGTCGAGCGCGATGATGCGGATGGTCCAAAAGGAATTTGCAGGGAGGCGGGACCACCGGGCAAAAGCCATCCCTCCCTCGACGCGACAAACAACATCAGGCCAAGGCCGCCAGCTTACGACCGGGCTCCCATCGCTGCCAACGGAAATGTGCTGCCGCTCGATGCGGAATCCGACCGTCTCTTGGGACGGAATTTTCCATTCGAGCTCGATCAGGTGGGGCTCGGAGAGTCGCACTTGGACCGCTTGATTTGGGGGGGGGCCGGAAAAGGCCTGCGAGGGATCTGGGGACGCGCTCTCGAGGGGATCCTTCTTGATGGAGAGATAGTTTTCGACCGGGAGGGATGGGGCTATTTTTTGCTGGGCATTCCGGACAATTTCGAGCTCTACAGAGTCTGCGCCGGGCGCCTCCAGGCGAACGCGGCCATTTTTTGCTCGAAAAGCTGAGGCCGTGTCAGACCCGATCACAAACGCCATTTCTTTCCCGTGCGGGAGCACGAGGGATGAGGGGTTGGGAGAAATTGTGAATCCTTCCGGCACCGAAATGTACAGGGCGGCATCTACGCCGCCCGAATTGCGGACACGGAGCTGGCCCGAGAGAGATTTCCCCTCCTCGATCTCCCCCAGAACAAGCTGTGCAGATGGCGATGTCGACAGCTGCGGCGGTCCGGGAAAAACCCTGAGGGGGATCGATGCGGAAAACGCACCGCTCTGCAGGGTAACGTTGCCCTCAAAATTGAGATCCGGACCACCAACTATTTCCACAGGGAGGACAAAGGTCTCTGCTGCAGGAACCTCCACGGTTGATGGTGCGGAAATGAAGTCCGGCCAAGCGAACGATATCTGTCGGGCTGCCGGGGTTCGATTGGCAATCTCGATTTCGGACTTCCCGGAGCGCCTCTGACCGGGAGAAAAAATGATCCCCTCCTTCCTCCAGGCCAGGGGAGCCATGGCCTTTCCCCTCAAGAGCACGGAATCCCTTGGATTCGGGCCGACCTGAAGCGACTGCGAATAATCCCTCTCCTCCCGCGGGTCAAAAGTCAGGAGGGCCATATGCTCCCGCCCTGGCGGAATATAAAACGGAGCCTGCCCTCCCAATTTCCAAGGGGAGGTCACCACAAGCTTTCCCGTCGCGGCTCCGCCCCCGGCGTTGCTGATCGCCAGCCCGCGCCTGGCGGGCTCGCCAAGAAACACGGTCCCGAAATCCAGCGTCGTGTCGAACTCAAGCTTGGCAGGTGCCGGCACAAGTTCCAGCGTCACCGTGGCGGAAGCCGAAACCGGCGAGTCGGACGACTGGGCCGCAAAGCTGAAGGTATCCTGCCCCCCGGCGTTCCCGGCATTTGGAGTGTAGGTGACGACCGCCGAATTTTTGCCGGTCCGACGCGGCTCGCTCAGGGACCCGGATTTTGGGAATTTCCGGATCAGAAACCGGACCGGCTCAACGACCCTGCCTCCGATTTTGAGCGGAATCTCAGCGCTCGAGCCAGCCACAACCGAAACCTTGTCTGACTTGGCGACCGGCGGAGGACTCGGGATGCCCTCCAGGCAGAACGCAGCACCGGGGAGGAAAACCGCGAGCAGGCACTGCCTGACCACCACCGGCGGGACAAATCTCAAAAAAGCCTAGGGCCGGGGCGTCGCCGTCGGCCGGGGTGTCGCAGTGGGCCGGGGAGTGGCCTTTGGCCGCGCCGTTGCGGTGGCCGGCCGCGGGGCGGTGACGGGACGGGGCGTTGAGGTCGGGCGCGGCGTAGCTGTGGGCCGCGGCGTTGCGGTCGGGCGCGGAGTCGCCGTCGGGCGCGCCTTTGGCGGAGGGGGATCTCCGGGGCCGGGGCCAGGACCCGGGGTTGGAACCGAAGCCGTGCCGTAAACTTTAAGGACAAGTTTATCGATTCGGCCTCGATCCGCAGCGACCACGTCGGAAACGTTCACCTTCCAAACCCCCACCGGATTTTCGCCCCAGTTCCTCAGCGTCATGAATGGCCATTCGACGTAGCTGTTCTGGCCGTCGCCGCTAATGGTTGCGAGCACGCTCACTGTCCCTTCAGGAGAGGTGAGGGTGACGCGCAGGTCCCCGCGATAGGTGTGAGCGATCGACGCCTCCAGAACCACGTGCTCCAGCGATTTGATCGTGGACGATGTGACCGGGATCGATACGGTGACGCCGTTAGGATCATCCACCGGGACAAAAAGCGGAAGCCCGGTCGCGGCCGTCGAAGATGTCAGCATGGTGGGGAGGTTTTTGGCCGCAAGGGCCATCTGGACCGCCCTGTCAGCATCGATGAGCCCAGCCCCGTATTTGTGGTTGAAGTGCAGCCCGGCCGCATTGTTGACCCAGTCGGCGTCGGTCGGATCGTTTTTGACTGAAGAGCGGATCAGGATGTCCTTGACGGTCCTCCAGTTCAGGTCCTTTTTCGCCTGCAGCATGAGCGCCAGGACCCCGGCGACCTGCGGGCAGGCTGCGGAGGTTCCGCTAAAAGTGGTCGTGTAATTTGTCGTCGTGTAGCCAGCCTCCCCCATGATGTCGGTCGTCACGATGGCGGTCGAACTGTCGCCGGACCGCGCCACGACAGCAACGTTGGCTCCGGGCTCGGAATAATCTGCTTTTTTTCCGGTCTTCCCGACAGCGCCGACGGCAATCGAAAAAATCGAGTTGGCGTAGCCGTCATAATTCGAGTTGTCCGCTGTCCGTCCCCCGTTTCCAGCTGCAAAAACGAAGAGGGTCCCCAGCCCGGCACGGCCGTTTTTCGTTGCGGAGTCCATGGCGGCGAGCGTCGCGCTTCCCGGCTTAACCAAAGTATTTGCAGCGGGCCCCCAGCTGTTGGATTTGATCGGGATAACATCCTGCTTGAAGGCCATTGCCTGGGCTTCCACGATATCGGTCGTCGGTGCGGCGATCAGGCGGATCGCAGAGAGTTTGGCCTTCGGAGCGACCCCGCTGATCCCGATCGCGTTAAACCCAACGCCTGCCGCCACGCCGGCGCACGCGGTTCCGTGGAAATTTTCTACCCCCGTCCCTGTCCCAGGGCTGGGGTCCTCGTCCCCCTGGTTGAAGTCGTAGGAGAGCGCGCGGTCGATGAGGAGATCCTCATGGGTGAGATCGACCCCGTCGTCCACGATCGCAATGATCTGGCGCTCGCCGAGAAAGGAATTCCAGACAGGGGTGACGTTCAGATCGACATTTGTCACCACGGGATCCTCGAGGTGGAACTGATCGGGAAAAAGCGGATCGTTCGGGGTGGCCCGGGGAAACTTTTGGGTGGCCAGCTGGGGTTCGGACGTAACGACCCCGGGGATCGTTTTGATCTTCTCTGAAATCGGAACCGTTGCCGTCGGATCGGCCACGGTGACCTTGTACAGGTCCGGCCCGAAACCCAGCGCCTCCACGCGGTGCACCCCGGGAGTTGCCGAGATCTGAGCTGCACTTCCCGCGCTGGCCTTGACAAAAATCTCATCCGTCAAAATTTGGCGGGTCGTGCTGTTGCGCTGGCTTCCCTCCGGATAAAGGACCAGGAAGAGCGTGTCGCCAGCAGACATGATCACATCCCTGACAAAGGTGGTCATTCCCTCAAGGGAGGCCTGGGGAGCAATCTTTTCCAAACCCTTGGCCGGGGAGTACACTTCGTCCAAAGCCACTTCGAAGGTTTGAGCCTTCTGGCCGCTCAGCGCAACGGTCAGGGTGTCTGGTGCGGATCCAAAAGCTGCCGGGCAAAGGAAAAATGAAGCGGCGGCAGAAAAAAGCAAAACCGGAAACATTCTGCTCAGGCAAGGGAAAGCATTCATGGTTGAAAGGCATCCTTTCAGCCACCAACCCCGTATTCAAGAAAGATTATTGGGCGGGAAGCAAGTCGTCCAGGGAGCGGATGGAGCCATCGGGAAAGCAGATGTGGGGTCCTCGTCCGTGGGGCCCGCCTGCCTCCACCAGCCAGGGCTGCCGTGCGAATTTATAGGCAGCCCGCGGCTCCGGGCCGAAGATGGTGGGGATGTAGTGGATCGGCCAGCGTTCCGCCTCCGGGATGTTCAGCTGGGCCCTCGCGATGGCCGGGCACATCCAGACCGTCGGCGTCGCTCCATAAGGCTTCATCTCATTCATCCACCACGGTGCGTCCACATCGTAATCCTCCTCGTCGACCCGGGGTTCCTGAGGCCAGTGGCCGACGTCCTGAACATATGCGGCCAGCGAGACTTGAAGCGATCGCATGTGGGAAAGGCATTTCGCGGACTCGGCTTTTGCCAGAAGGGGCTTCCATGAGTATAGCCCCATAACCGCCAGCACCGAAAGAATCAGAACGACAGCCAGAACCTCAACAAACGAAAATGCCGCGTGCGGTCTGGAACAGCCGGTCGGCCTGAACACAAGCTGGGAGGGCGCTCAGCTTAGGAGGACGTCGATGTCCGCTGGCCGGCGATCTTGTACGTGCGCCAGACCTGCTGGTAATTCAGGGTAGCCGGGTTGGTAATCGGCGCGACGAACGTTTGCAGGTCACCCTTCCCCTTGAAAAAGTAGTTGGCGGAGCCGCTGTTGAACGTCCCCTTGAACGATCCGCCTGTAACCCGGACGGCCTCGAGGGTCGGGTTGTCCGTGTTGTCAGCCGTGCTGGTCGGCGTGATGATGCCGGCGAGCTTCTTGCTCATGATCGCCACATCGGCCGTGCCGGTGACGATGATCCCATCCAGAAAGAAGACGACCGTGTTCGTGGTGGCGGACTGGTTTCCGTTCTCGTCATAGGCAAAGCGTATGATTCCGGAGAGGGAGTTTCCGCGGGCGGTGGCCTGGTAGGTTCCCTCGGCAGAGGTATTGGTGGAGGTGGAGAGGGATGTCGGTCCTCCAAACGAGCCCGCTTGGGCGGAAACGGAGGCGAAAACGGCGAGGAGGGCGGCAAGGGAACGCTTCATGGCTTTGTTGCATAGGCGTTCGAGCGTCCGGGTGCAAGCACAAATTTCTGCTACGGGCAGACAAAGTGGGACGACACGGAGGTCGTCCCTCCAGCGCCGGGGCGCTCGTTCCCCCTGGAGGGCTCTGCTCCGTCAGTGCCCACTTATTGGCTTGCGCTGCAGACGAAGTCGGACGACACGGCCTTGTTCCGCCGTAGCCTTGGCGCAGGCGAAAGGGCGTCCCTCCAGCGTGGAGCGCCCGCCTACTGACAGGCCTCGCACTCCTCCCCGTTGCGCATCGCCTCGATCGAGCAGGCGAGCTTTTCTTCGGGGGAGAACTCCTTTTTTCCGCTGCCGGCAACGACCCCGCGGAGCTCTTTTTTGACGTTTGTCGTCGGCCCCTCGATGCTCGAGGCTCCGAGCGTGCGGAGGTAGTAGGTGGTTTTGAGCCCGGTGTGCCAGGCCCGGCGGTACATGTGGCTGAGGACCTTCATGTCCGGTTCGCTGATGAAAAGGTTGACCGACTGGGACTGGTCGATCCACTTCTGGCGGCGGGCGGCGGCGTCGATGACAAACTGGAACGGGATGCCGAAGACGGTGAGATGCTTGCGCACGAGGGCCTCCGGGATCCCGTCGATATTTTTCAGCTCGCCCTCGAAGTATTTGATCTGCTCGAGCATCGCGTCGTCCCACTTGCCGAGCTTTTTGAGATCGCGGACGAGCTCGGTGCTGAGGATGGTGAATTTTCCGCCGAGGTTTTCCTTGGCGTAGAGGTTTTTATAGTTCGGCTCGATGCACGGGGTGGTGCCCATGATATTCGAGATCGTGGCTGTCGGGGCGATGGCGATGACGTTCGAGTTCCGCATCCCTTGGGACTGGATCTTGGCGCGGACCGGCGCCCAGTCCATGAGTCCGCCGCGAGGCACGTCGATCGGGAGGCCGCGCTCCTCTTCGAGGAGGTCGACGGTATCCTGCGGGAGGAGCCCCCGCTCCCACTTCGAGCCCAGGTACGAGCTGTACGTGCCGCGCTCGGCGGCCAGGTCGCTTGAGGCGGAGTAGGCGTAGAAGGCGATCGCCTCCATGAATTCGTCATTGAACTCGACCGCCGCTTCGCTGGCAAAGTCCAGGCCGCGCTTGAAGAGCGCGTTTTGGAGCCCCATCACGCCGAGCCCGATCGGGCGGTGGCGGAGGTTCGAGCGGCGGGCCGCCTCGGTCGGGTAGAAGTTGATGTCGATGACGTTGTCGAGCGCCCGGACGGCGATCTGGATCGTCTCCTGAAGCATCGCGTGGTCGAGGGATCCGTCCGCCTTCATGTGGGTGTCGAGGACGACCGAGCCGAGGTTGCAGACGGCGGTTTCATCCTCGCTGGTGTTGAGGGTGATCTCCGTGCAGAGGTTCGAGGAGTGGATGACGCCGGCATGGTCCTGCGGGCTGCGGAGGTTGCAGGGGTCCTTGAATGTGATCCAGGGGTGACCGGTCTCGAGGAGCATCTTGAGCATCTGCTTCCACATCTCGATCGCCGGAACTTCCTTCGCGGTGATCTTCCCCTCGCGGGCGAGCTGCTCGTAGCGGAGGTAGTGCTCCTCAAACTTCCGGCCGTAAGAATCGTGCAGGTCGGGGGCCTCGTTCGAGCGGAAGAGGGTCCAGGTCCCGCGGGCCTCCATGCGCTTCATGAAGAGGTCGGGCACCCAGTTCGCCGTGTTCAGGTCGTGGGCGCGACGCCGGTCGTCGCCGGTATTCCGGCGGAGCTGGAGGAAATCCTCCACGTCGTTGTGCCAGGACTCGAGGTAGGCGCAGCCCGACCCGCGGCGCTTGCCGCCCTGGTTGACCGCGACCAGCTGGTCGTTGTGGAGCTTGAGGAACGGGATGACCCCCTGGCTCTCGCCGTTCGTGCCCTTGATGTAGCTGCCGGTTCCGCGAACGGCCGTCCACGACCCCCCGAGACCGCCCGCCCACTTCGAGAGGTAGGCGTTGTCGGCGATGCCGCGCTGCATGATCGACTCGATCGAGTCGTCGACCTTGTAGAGGTAGCAGCTCGAGAGCTGGCTGTGGAGGGTGCCCGCGTTGAAGAGCGTCGGGGTGCTCGAGCAGAAGCGGCGGCTCTTGTAGAGGTTGTAGAGCCGGATCGCCCACTCCTCGCGCTCGGCAGGCTCCTCCAGAAAGAGCCCCATCGCCACGCGCATCCAGAAAAATTGCGGCGTCTCGATCCGGCGGGCCGGCTTCCGGGTTTTGTCCACGATCAGGTACCGGTCGTACAGGGTCTGGATGCCCAAGAAATCAAAATCCATATCTGCGGTGGGATCGATCGCATCGGCCAGGGCGTCGAAGTTGTAGGAGAGGAGCTTCGGGGAAAGCCGCTCGATGGAAACGCCGTGCCGGATGTAGTTTTTGAAGGCGGTGCGGTGCGCGGCGCGGAGCCCCTCGATTCCGTCCCGCACAATCTTCCAGTCCAGGACCTCCTCGTAGATGTACGAGAGCATGATGCGCGCGGCAAACTTGGCGAAGTCCGCATCCCGCTCGATGAGCGTGCGCGCGTTGAGGATGATCGTATTCTTGAGGATGTCCTCGGTCACCTCGGTGCCGATCGACCGGCGCAGCTCGCGCTCGATCTGCGAGGCATCCAGGTTCAGGTCGAGCCCGATCATTCCAAACTGGATCCGCCGCTTCAGCTCGCTGCCGTCCCAGAAGACATTCTGGCCATCGCGCTGCCGCACGACGATGAGCGAGTCCTGCTGCTCGGGCGTCGCGGGGGGAAGGCTGCCGGTCTCCTCGCGGAGCCGGGTGCGCTGCGCGCGGTAGAGGATGTAACTCTCGGCCACCTTGAAGTAGCCCTGCCGCATCAGCTCCTCCTGCACCATGTCCTGCACGTCCTCGATGTGCACGAACGCCTGGTCCCGGTGGCGGACGCGGTCGGTCACGGCCCGCGAAATCGAGGCGGCCGCCTCGGCATTTTCCTTCGTCGACAGGAAGGCCTTCCGGCAGGCGGTCTCGATCTTTCCTTCGATCCAGGGCACGACGGTCCCGTTGCGCCGGATCAGGCGGACGTTCACCGGCGTGCGCGATGATCCCGCGAGGCTGCCGGCGCCGACCGAGCGCAGCGAGCGCTTGAAAACCAGGCTCTTCGCGACGTCGTGCGCGTCGTTCTCAATCAGGGCCTTTTCGATGAGGAGGGACAGGTCGTTCTCGGAGAGCTTCAGCCCGCTGCCCTCCCGGACCTGCTCGAGCAGGCGGGTCGCAACCGAGTGGGCGACGTTCGCCACAAACCCGCGGTTCTCCTCGTTGAAAATATCCTTCTCCTCGCGGGAGAGGAGGAGGTCGGTCAGCGCCGCGCCGATCTCGTCCGCCACATCGGCCAGGTTGAACGCATGTTCCTCGCCGCTGCTGTGCGAGACCAGGATCTCGGGATGGGGCGCGGCGGCCGGGTCCAAAGCATCGCGCCAGGCAAAGCCGGGCTTCTGATCGCGGGGGGTGGTGACCAGGCGCTTGAGGGCGATGTCTTCGTCGAGGGAAATGTGGCGGATCATGGCGGGTGTGCTGTTCTGTGCGGTTTTGTGCGGTGAAAGCTGGTCGTTTTTTGGGGCGTGCGGGCGCCTGCTAGAGGTCGTCGTCCGAGATGCCGGCCGTGTCGACGGCCCGGCGGTACTCGGTCACCCGGCCCTCAAAAAAGTTCGTCTCCTTTTTGATCTCCATCATTTCGGAGAGCCAGGGGAGCGGGTTGGCGATCGGCGGATTGAGCGGCTCCAGGCCGACCCCCTCCAGCCGGCGGTCCCCGATGTAGTCGATGTAGGTGGTGAATTCCTCGGCGGTGAGGCCCACGGCAGAGACCGGCAGGCAGTCCAGAATGAAGCGCTTCTCCAAGGCCACCGCCTCCCGCATCGTCGCGCGAAGATCCTCGCGGAAATCCTCCGTCCAAACATCCGGGTTTTCGTCGACAAGATCCTGAAAGAGCTGGCGGAGGAGCTCGATGTGGTTCGACTCGTCGCGCAGCGTGTAGCTGAACATCTGCCCGATCCCCGGAAACTTGTTCTGCCGGTAGAGGGCCAGGACCATCCCGAAGAGCCCGTAAAATTGGGTCCCCTCCATGCACTGGCCGAACAAAAACATGTTCTTCGCCAGGGCTTTCTTGTTTTCTGTGAGCGTGAGGTCGGTGTCGCGGCGCAGGGCGCGGCTGTTGCTCACCACGAAGTCGGTCTTGTCCTTGATCGTGGCGATGTCTTCGAACATGGCCTCGCACTCGTGCGGGTTGATCCCCAGCGAGCTGATCATGTACACCAGCGAGTCCGCATGGATGTTCTCCTCATGGGCGTGGCGCCCGAGAACCAGCTTGAGCTCCGGCGCGGTCACCGCCTCGCGGATCACATGGAGGATGTTGTCGCCGACAATCCCCTCGGCCGCCGAAAAGTAGCCGATCCCCATCTTGATGATCCAGCGCTCCACATCGGAAATGTGGCCGCTCGTATCCCGCCAGTGCTCGCAGTCCTTCTGCATCTGGATATCCTCCGGCTCCCAGTGGTTCGCCTTCATGTTCTTGTAAAGGTCGTACGCCCAGCGGTACTTGAGCGGCAGGATGTTGAAAAACATCGTCTGCCGGCCGTTGATAACTTTCTTTGCAGCAAATGCCGCCTCCGCCTTGTCGCGGTCCAGGACAAATTGACGATCTCCGAGTGTGATGGTGGTTGTAGCCATAGGAATGTCTTAATTACGAAAAACGGCAGGGGGAGGAGTCACGAAAACTTGCCCCTCTTCCCCAGTGATCTTCGTGAATTTCGGATCCTTTGAGAAATCATGCTCAGGGTCAAGCGAAATCCTCTATATAGTGGTCAAAAAAATATCTCAACACTACATATTGTGCTTTGCCCAGTTATCTCCCCTATGCACCAAACTCTCGCTTTTCCTTGTTTTAGAACGCTTTTCACGTGCAACACTTCCGCAGGACCCTTTATCCCCCACCACAAGAAAGGCCGAAAAATAATTTATTCCGGGGTGCGGCTCCTTCGGATGCACCGGTCCGCCAAGAACAGCACATTCGAAAAAAGCAAAATATTTTTTCAAATAGGTTGCCAATCCGAGGCATGGCGCTAAAAAAACGTCGCTTCTTATGAAAAAACGCCATCTTCTGCCTGTTGTTGCGGCCTCCCTGATTTTGTCGGGAGCCTCTGGCCTGGTCCATGCACAAACCCAAAGCTTCAGCGGCCAGTCCGCATTTTTCGGGGCGCCAACCCCTTCTGACTTTCCGTCCGACACGGGAGAAACCCCTGTCGGAGAGGACAACGCGGGGGTGGATCCGCTCGGGTTCATTGCCGGCAGCCCGATCGACTTTACGTTTGCGATCCGCGAGGGTTATGACGACAACCTTTTCACCACCCGCACGGACACCGACTCCAGCTTCTACACCAACTTTGCGGCGGGGATGGCCTACGAGTTCGGCAGCCCGCGCCTGCAGCTCACCTCCAGCCTCGGCGGCGGGGCCACTTACTACTACACCCGCCCTGGGGATAAGATGGACTTCAACGGGCAGTTTTCGCTGAACGCCACCTACCTGGCGACGCCGAAGCTGACCATTGCGATCGGAACGACCACCGCGTACCTGTCCCAGCCGGATACCAACATCATCGGCGGAACCAACCGGGTCGATGGCGATTACATCTACACCAATACCAACATCGACGGCACCTACCAGTGGACGGAAAAATTTTCGACCGTGACCGGGTACCAATTCTACGGGAACTACTACATGGAGAGCTCGCTGAACGATACCCAGTCGTTTATCTCGCAGACGATCCGCCAGAACGCCCGCTGGCTGCTCCTCCCCAAGACGACGATCCTTCTGGAGTACCGCGCCAACCCGATCACCTACGTCGGCGGGGCCGGGCTCAACAGCTTCGGCAACTTTGCCCTCTTCGGGGTCGACCAGATTTTTAACCCCCGCTTCAAATGGACCGCCCGCCTGGGCGTCGAGCAGCGCTTCAACCAGAACCCGATCGACGGCGACTCCACCTACCTCGGCCCCTACGGCGAATCGAACCTCAGCTACCAGTTCGGGCCGTCCTCCACGCTGTCGTGGAATGCCCGCTACGGGACGGAACCGTCGGGCCTGACAAATGTCACGCAGCGGCAGACGTTCCGCACCGGGCTCGCCGTCAACCATGGCTTCACCCAGCGCATCTCGGCCAACCTCGGGTTTAATTTCCAGTACGATTATTACGACCAGGCCAACGTCATCGACCCGTTCTACCAGGCGCTCTTTGACGTGAGCGCCGGAATCGCCTTCAAGGTGAACCGCCACGTCTCGATCAATGCCGGATACCAGTTCGTGACGGTGTACGCCCCGGAGAACATCGCGTTCGAATACACCCGCAACGTCTGCTTCATCGGCGCCAACTTCGGGTTTTAGAAAATTCGTCGGACGACACGGCCTTGTTCCGCCGTAGCCTTGGCGCAGGCGAAAGGTCGTCCCTCCAACGCCGTCGCGTTCGTTTCCGCTGGAGGGCGATGCTCCGTCAGCGCCCACTTGCCGGCTTGCAGCGCATTAAAATCGGACGACACGGAGGTCGTCCCTCCAACGCCATCGCGTTCGTTTCCGCTGGAGGGCGATGCTCCGTCAGCGCCGACTTATCGGCTCGGGGTCCGGCCCCGCGCCTCGACCCACGTCGGGCTGATCAGCGTGGCCATGGGGAACGGCGGGGGGCCTTTTTCGCCGCGATGGATCATGCCGACGAGCATGTCCACGGCCGCTTGGCCGGCGAGGTCGTTGTGCTGCTTCAGGCCTGGCCAATCGGGGGCATCATCCCGCCACTCGTAGTGGATGAGCGTGTTTGCGATCCGGACCCGCGTGCGCTCCGGGATTTGCCAGTCGCCGCGGAAGGCCAGCGACACCGCGTTTTTTGAGACCCCGGCCGCGCGCGCCACATCGCTCATCGAGGGAGATGGGTTCATGGTGACGGGCCACATTACGGTCAGGTAATTCCCCTGTTTACAAGCCGGCTTCTGCGGGTGTTGAATCGGGTCATGGACTCCTTCTCCCTGGGTATTGATTACGGTTCCAATTCGGTGCGTGCGCTTGTGGTGCGATGTGCTGACGGCAAAGAGCTTGGCACGTGCGTGGTGGGGTATCCCTCCGGCAAGGAGGGGATCCTTCTGGACGCGAAGGACGCCCACCTGGCGCGCCAGCATCCGGGCGATTACCTGTATGGTCTTGAGAAGAGCGTGCGGGGGGCCTTGGCCGAGGCGGAGAAGGTGCGGGGGTTCCGGCGGGATCGGGTGATCGGGCTGGGGGTGGATACGACCGGGTCGAGTCCGATTCCGGTGGATGCGTCGAACCGCGCGCTCGGGATGCTTCCGAGGTGGAAAAAGAACCTGGCCGCGCAGTGCTGGCTTTGGAAAGACCATACGAGCTGGGGCGAGGCGGCGCGGATCACGGAGCTGGCGGCACGGCACCGTCCGCAGTTCATTGCGAAGTGCGGCAACACGTATTCCTCCGAGTGGTTCTGGAGCAAGATCTGGCGGTGCCGGAAGGTGGCTCCCGAGGTATTTGAAGCGGCGCACTCGTGGGTGGAGCTCAGCGACTGGGTTCCCTCGGTGCTGGCGGGGGTATCGGATCCCGCAAAAATCCGGCGCGGCATCTGTGCCGCCGGGCACAAGGCGCTCTTCTGCGACGAGTGGGGCGGGCTTCCGGACAAAAAGTTTTTGGCGATGCTGGCCCCTGAGCTGGCGGCGCTGCGCGACCGGCTCTTCGAGAAGGCCTACGATGCGACGCAGGCGGCCGGATCGCTATCCCGGCCGTGGGCGGAGAAGCTCGGGCTGGCGGCCGGGATCCCGATTGCGATCGGCGAGATGGACGTCCACTACGGGGCGATCGGCAGCGGGATTTCCGAGGGCACGCTGGTGAAGGTGATCGGGACCTCGACGTGCGACTGCGCGGTGGTGCCGGCAAAAAAATCCGTTGCCGACATCCCGGGGATATGCGGGATCGTGAAGGGTGCGATCCTGCCCGGGTTTTACGGCATCGAGGCCGGGCAGTCCGCGGTCGGGGACATATTTAAGTGGTGGATCGAGACCGTCTGCGAGGGCGACGGGGCGCTTTATCAGAAGCTCGAGAAGGAGGCGATCCGCCAGGCCCCGGGCGCGAGCGGGCTGCTGGCGCTCGACTGGAACAACGGGAACCGGACGATCCTGGTAGATCCGCTGCTGACCGGGCTGCTGGTGGGCACGACGCTCCACACGACACGCGCCGAAATCTATCGCGCTTTTATCGAAGCGACCGCGTTTGGCGCGCGCGCGATCATCGAGCGGATCGAGGAATACGGGGTGCCGGTGAAGCGGATCGTCTGCGCCGGCGGGATCGCCGAAAAAAGCGCTCTCCTCATGCAGGTCTATGCCGACGTCACCGGGCGCACGATGCAGGTCGCGGGATCGTCGCAGGCGTGCGCGCTCGGTTCGGCCATCTCGGCGGCCGTCCTGGCCGGCGCATTCAAGGATTTTCCGTCCGCCCAGAAGGCGATGACGTCGATCAAGCCGGTCACGTACCGACCGAATCCGTCCGCCCGCCGCACGTATGACAAGCTCTACCGCCTCTACCGGACGCTCCACGACTCGTTCGGCGGGCTCGAGCGATCCGCCGACCTTGCCCGGATCATGAAAGACCTCCTCACCATAAAACAATCCCTGAAAAAATGAAATCTCCCGAACTGTGGTTCCTCACTGGCAGCCAGCACCTCTACGGTCCCGAAACCCTGCGTCAGGTGGCCGCAAATTCCCAGGCGATCACGGCCGGGCTTGGCTCCGCCCTCCCTCTCCCGCTGATTTTTAAGCCAGTGCTGACGACGCCCGAGGCGATCCGCACGACGCTCCTTGAGGCGAACAACGATCCGGCGTGTGCGGGAGTCGTGCTGTGGATGCATACGTTTTCGCCCTCGAAGATGTGGATCGGCGGGCTCTCGGCGCTGCGGAAGCCATTCCTCCACCTGCACACCCAATTCAATCGCGACCTTCCCTGGGAGACGATCGACATGGATTTCATGAACCTGAACCAGTCGGCGCACGGCGACCGCGAGGCCGGGTTCATCCACTCCCGCATGCGGCTCGCACGCAGGATCGTCGTCGGCCACTGGCAGGATCCCGACGTGACCGCGCGGATCGCGGCCTGGGCGCGAGCGGCGCGGGCTTGGCACGACTGGCAGGGCGCAAGATTCGTGAGGTTTGGCGACAACATGCGCCAGGTCGCCGTCACCGAGGGCGACAAGGTCTCCGCCGAGATGACGTTCGGGTTTTCGGTCAACGGCCATGGCATCGGCGACCTGGTGGCCGTGATGAACGATGTCACCGAAGCTGCGGTGGACAGCCTCTGCGGCGAGTATGCGGATGCGTACGTGCTGGCCCCGGAGCTCGCAAAATCCGGAGGTCGGCACGCGTCGCTGCGCGAGGCTGCCCGGATCGAGCTCGCGCTTCGGGGGTTTTTGAACCAGGGCGGGTTTAAGGGATTCACGACAACATTTGAGGACCTGCACGGGCTTCGCCAGCTGCCCGGCATCGCGGTGCAGCGGCTGATGGCCGACGGCTTTGGGTTTGGGGCCGAGGGGGACTGGAAGACAGCTGCCCTGCTGCGGGCCATGAAGGTGATGGCCGACGACATGGGCGGGCGCACGTCGTTCATGGAGGATTACACGTACCACCTCGAACCCGGCAACCACCTCGTCCTCGGATCCCACATGCTCGAGGTCTGCCCGTCGATCGCGGCCGCCAAGCCGACCTGCGAGGTCCATCCGCTCGGGATTGGTGGCAAGGAGGATCCTGTGCGCCTCGTCTTTGACGCCCCGGCCGGAGCGGCGATCAACGCGACGCTCGTCGATCTGGGGAACCGGTTCCGGATTCTGGTCAGCGAGGTCGATGCCATCCGGCCGCCGCAGCCGCTTCCAAACCTCCCGGTCGCCAGGGCGGTCTGGAAATGCCGCCCGGATTTTGCAACCGCCTGCGGGTCGTGGATCCAGGCCGGCGGGGCCCACCACACCGGCTTCAGCTACACCGTGACCCGCGAGCACATGGAAGATTTTGCCGCGATGGCCGGGGTCGAGTTCCTGGTGATCGGCGAGGAAACCCGGTCGGCGGAGTTCCGCAAGGAGCTCCGGTTTAACGAGGTCTATTTCCACCTGGCCGGGGGGTTCGCCTCGTGAGCCGGTTTTCCGGGCTGCGCGAGGAATGCCTCGCAGCCAATGCGGCGCTGCCGGCGACCGGACTCGTTGACCTGACGTTTGGAAATGTGAGCGTCTGCGACCGCGAGGCGGGGGTCTTTGCGATCAAGCCGAGCGGGGTCGACTACTCCGGCCTTCGGAGCGAGGACATCGTGGTGCTCGATCTGGATGGAAACATCGTCGAGGGGATCTTGCGGCCGTCCTCCGACACGCCGACCCACCGGCGGCTCTACATCGGGTTTCCCGGGATCCGGTCGGTCGTCCACACGCATTCCCACCACGCCGTCGCATTTGCCCAGGCCGCCCGCGAAATCCCGTTGCTCGGGACAACGCATGCCGACTATTTCCGGGGAGCGGTCCCGCTGACCCGCGAGCTGACCGCAGAGGAAATTTCCGGCAAATACGAGTGGGCGACCGGCAACGTGATCGTCGAGCGGTTTGCCGCCCTCGATCCGCTCGAGGTTCCGGCCGTGCTCGTCCGCAACCACGGTCCCTTCGCATGGGGCCCGGGCGGGGCCAAGGCGGTCGAGACCGCCCAGGCCCTGGAAATCGTCGCCCGCATCGCCAGCCTCACGCTCGCAATCAACCCGTCCAGCCAGCCCCCCTCCCCCGCTCTCATCGATAAACACTTTTTCCGGAAACACGGGGCGGACCCGTACTACGGGCAGTGACTTAGCAAAATTCTCATGCATCGGGATTGCAGCTTGGGACGTTAAATCATAGCATATGACAACCATGACCATCTCCCAGCAGGCGGCTTCCCGCCCATTCCCACCGTTCAGCCTAACCGGCCTCCTCCGCAGCACGTTTGCCCCGAAACCCCGCCAGAAGGTCTGCGTCCTCATCGACCTTGAGGATCCCCGGGACATCAAAGATTTTGAGTTTCTCAACAACCCGGACCTCTCGATCCAGCGGAACGCGATCACGTTCATCTACGAGGCGCTGAAAAATGGTGTGCTCGACGAGCTTGGGCTCGAAGGCGGCGAGATTTTCGCCTACCAGATCACCGGCGGCAGCAACCTCGATCTTCCCGACAAGGCGTTCATCCCGAGCGGACACGCGGTGAGCCTCGAGCGCGACGTCTACCCGAAGTACGACATCATCCTCTGCGTCTCAACGTTTTCCGCCACCGCTCCCCTCACCGCATTCGCAAAAAAATTCGGTTTCCGCGGCGCGACCCTGCACGGGCTCAACCACGTGATCCTGACCACCGGGCTGGCGGTAAACTACGACGACGTGAGCGCCGACGCCGAGAAGCTTCGCCTCGGGATGACCCGGGCCGACTGGGTCGAGATCGACTTCCTGCACGATGGAAAAACCCACACCCTGCATCTCGATCTCGGACGCCAGGAAGCCCAGAAAAGCCATGGCCTCTGCCGCGGCGATGAGCCGGACGTCGCAAACCTGCCTGCCGGCGAGATCTATTATGTTCCGACCGGGGCCGAGGGCGCGTTCCCGATGAAGTACGAGGACGGGACGATCGGGCTCATGCACGTGACCGGCGGCCGGATCGCCAGCGCCGAGCTGCTCGCAGGAAACTCAGAAACCGTCGTCGCCCACAACGCGAAGCTCGTCTCCGACCCGGTCACCGGCGAGCTCGGCGAGCTCGGCTTCGGCACCCAGATCCTCCCGGTCTCCGGACGCGATATCCAGGATGAAAAAATTCGGGGAACCATCCATGTGGCGACCGGGCGCAGCGACCATCTCGGTGGCGCGCTCACGCCGGACAAATTTGCGAGCCACAAAAACGCGACCCACGACGACATCCTTTTTGCGCCGCACAAGACGCCCGAGATCCTGGTCACCCAGGCCCGCATGATGCGGAACGGCGAGCTCGTCGTGCTCATCGAAAACTTTGAGCCGTCGGATTACATGAACGGGCTTTTGGCGTAGGGCGGCAATGGATGAGCTTTTCATCCCGCTGGGTTGTTCGGTGCTGTTATCTGGGCATGTTTATTCAGGCCCTGGTGATCAACATCACTCCGCTGCTGTTCATCCCGCTGCGCGAGCAGTTTGGGCTGACGTTTGAGCAGATCGGCCGGCTGATCCTGGTCAATTTTGCGACCCAGATGATTGTCGATCTGGTCTGTACGGCCTTGGCCGACCGGGTGCCGCCGCGACCGCTGATCGTGGCGGCGAATGCGATGGCGGCCGCCGGGCTCTGGATCTTTGCGTTCGGGGCGCACCATTTTTCCGACCCGTACTCCGGGATGGTTGCGGGCACGGTGGTCTTTTCAATCGGGTGCGGTCTTTTGGAGGTTTTGCTGAGCCCGATCATCAACGCGGTGCCCTCGGACAACAAGAGCGCGTCGATGGCAGTGCTGCATGCGTTTTATCCGATCGGCAAGGTGGCGGTGATCGTGGCGACCGGGGTTGCGCTGTACCTGCTCGGGGCGCAGAGCTGGCCATGGATCATGGCCGCCTGGAGCGTGCTGCCGGTCCTGAACACTCTCGCCTTCTTCCTCGTGCCGCTCCCGCGGTTGGCCGACCCCGACCGCCGGCATACGCTCCGCTCGATCGCCGGCGGGCGCGCGCTGTACCTGCTCCTGGTGGCGATGGCGCTGGCCGGGGCGACCGAGGTCACGATTGCCCAGTGGACGTCGGCCTACGTCGAGACTGCGCTCGGGTATTCCAAGGTCATCGCCGACCTCGTCGGGTTTTGCCTGTTCGGCCTCGGCATGATTGCCGGCCGGCTCTGGTTCGGCTGGAAGGGCGGGCATGGGAACCTCTCCCGGGTCATGTGGATCAGCGCGGTGCTGTCCGGGGCCGCGTGCCTCGCGATGGCTCTCCTGCCCTCTCCTCTTCTGGCTCTCCTGGCCACCGGCCTTTCGGGGGTTTTTGTCAGCATGCTCTGGCCCGGCACGATCTCGCTGGCCGCCGCGCAATACCCGCTGGCAGGCGCCTCCCTGTTTGCGCTCCTCGCCGCTGCGGGGGATGCGGGAGGGGCCGTCATGCCATGGATCGCCGGCTGGATCGCCGACCATGTCGGGGAATCGCTGCCAATATGGGCGCAGGCGCTCGTCGGATCCGAGAGCGAAGTGGCCGGATTAAAGGCCGCCTACATCGTCACCGCCCTTTGGCCGCTCCTGCTTGTCCCGGTCGTAGTCGCCCTCGGGAAAATCCATCCCAAGGCGGCTGGATAAAAAAGCGGCCCTGCGCCTCCGCGGGTGCGGACGTGCAGGGCCGTGGTGTTAATTGGCGGCTACTTGAGCGATTTATTCCACTCGGCGATTTTCGCTTTCTCGGCTTCGAAGAGGGCGTCCGGGGAATCGAGGATCTCGATACCGACGATCTTGTCGCCCTGGGCGATCGCGTTGACCACGTCCTGACCCTTCGTGACTTCCCCGAAGACGGTGTGCTTGCCATCGAGGTGGGGGGTCGGGAGGTGGGTGATGAAAAACTGGCTGCCATTCGTGGCCGGGCCGCGGTTCGCCATCGAGAAGATCCCTGGCTTGTCATGCTTGAGCCCGGTCTTGACCTCGTCCTCAAATGTGTACCCCGGACCGCCCGCGCCGGTGCCGCTCGGGTCGCCGCCCTGGATCATGAAGTTTGGAATCACGCGATGAAATGTGATCCCGTCGTAGTACCCGCGCTTAGCGAGGTTGAGGTAGTTGGCCACGGTGACGGGGGCCTTCGAAGCGAAGAGCGTTCCCTCGATGTCACCCTTGCTGGTTTTTACAATAATGCGGATGTCTTCCATAGAACGAGCGTTCGTCGCGGAGATCACGGACAATGTCAAACCTAGAAGAAGAGAAAAAAGTGTAGTTTTCATCGGCGGGAAATGTGGCACGATCCCGGGCATGACGCAATCCACAGTAAAAATTGGTGTCGTCCAGCATGCCTGCACGGCGGACATGGCGGGAAATGCGGCGGCGGCCGAGCGCGGGCTGCGCGAGGCGGCCGCCCGCGGGGCAAACATCGTCTGCTTCCAGGAACTCTACCGCTCGGTCTATTTCTGCCAGGTCGAGGACCACAAATATTTTCAGCTTGCCGAGCCGATCCCGGGCCCCGGCACCGACGCGCTCCAGGCGCTCGCCAAGGAACTCGGGGTCGTCCTCATCGCCTCGCTCTTCGAGCGCCGCGCCCCCGGGCTCTACCACAATACCGCCGTCATCTTCGATGCCGACGGATCCCTCCTCGGGAAATACCGGAAGATGCATATCCCGGACGACCCGCTCTTCTATGAAAAATTTTATTTCACGCCCGGCGACCTTGGGTTCCGGGCGTGGGAGACTGCGTTCGGGCGGATCGGGGTCTGCGTGTGCTGGGACCAATGGTATCCGGAGGCGGCGCGACTGACCGCCCTCCAGGGTGCCCAAATCCTATTTTACCCGACCGCGATCGGCTGGCATCCGCAGGAGAAAGAAAAGTATGGCATCCGCCAGCATTCCTCGTGGGAGACCGTCCAGCGCGGGCATGCGGTGGCGAACGGCTGCTACGTCGTCGCGCCGAACCGGATCGGGCACGAGGCACCGGACGGGGGGGACGGCATTCAGTTTTGGGGTCAGAGTTTTGTGTGCGACCCGTCGGGCCAGATCATCGCAAAGGCGTCGGTCGACCGGGAGGAGGTCCTCGTTGTCGAGGCCGACCTCGATGCGGTCGACACCCAGCGCACGCACTGGCCGTTCCTGCGCGACCGCCGGATCGATGCCTACGGGGATATCACCCGGCGGTTCATCGACTAGCCCGCATGGAGATCACGATCGAAGATTTGCGCGGCCTCTCCGCGGCCCCGGATGCCGACGCGGTCGTGGTGATCGACGTCCTCCGCGCGTTCAGCACGGCGGCGGTTGCCCTCGACCGGGGAGCTGTGGAAATCTATCCGGTCCTCGAGGTTGCCGAGGCCTTTGAGCGGCGGGAGAAGGCTCCCGGCCTCGTGATGATGGGCGAGCGCGACTGCCATCCGATCGAGGGCTTCGACCTCGGCAACTCGCCGGTGGCTGCGTCGGAGTTCCCGTTTGCGGGGCGACGCGCCGTGCAGCGCACGACCGCCGGCACCCGGGGGCTGGTAACCTGCGCCGCCGCGCCCAACCTCTTTGCCGCAAGCTTTTTGGTCGCCCGGGCAACCGTCCTGGCCATCCGGCCCCTCGGCCCCCGCCGCGTGGCGTTCGTGATCACCGGCACCGTGCACTACGGCAGCGCGGACGAGGACCTCGCTTGCGCGGAGTGGATGGCGGAGCTGCTTGGCGGGCGCGAGACCAAAGTCGAACCGTTCCTCAAACGCGTCCGCACGTCCGTGGCCGCTGCCACGTTCCTCGACCCCCGCAGCCCGCTTTACGCGCCCGAGGATGTTACGTTCTGCGCGTCCGTCGACCGCATGCCGTTTGCCATGCGGGCGGAAACCTCCGCAGAGGGACTGGTCGTGCGCAAAACCGCCCCCAGCCTGAAATCCGGATAGAGTAGAAGTCGGACGACACGGTCTTGTTCCGCCGTAGCCTTGGCGAAGGCGAAAGGTCGTCCCTCCATCGCTGGCTATTTTTCTCCGGCTTCGGCGGCGAGCCGGGCGATCGCGCGCTGGCCCTCGTGGGAAAACTGCCTTTCTGCGGTGACGATGTAGAGCTCCTCGTGGATTCCGGTCTTCAGCGGCAGCGCGATGAGCCCGTAGCGCGCGGCCACATCCGGGAGCACGGGATCGATCACCGGAGTCGCTCCGGCCCCGGCCGCAGCGATTTCCCACATCGCTGCCGCATCATCGAATTCCGCGCGGATCTGCGGAAATACCCGGGATTCCGCCCACCACCGGTCAAGCTCGCGGCGCAGCGGGGACTCGCGGGTCGGCAGGAGAACCGGAAACCCGGACAGCCCGGATTTCGGCCGATAGGATTTTTTAAGTTCGGGGGAGGCGACAAAGCGGACCCCGTGCCGGCCGGCCTTCGTGCTGAAGAGAACCGTCTTCAGCGGGGCCGGGGCCGCCTCGTTCGCGATGACGATATCGAGCTGGTGGGCGGCGAGAGCGGGAAAAAGCTCCCCCGGCAGCCCCTCGCGCACCACCACATGCAGGTGGGGCAGCTCCTCGAAGGCCCTCACGAGCAGGCGCGAGGCGAGCAGCTTCGGCAGGGCGTCCACGATTCCGACAAACACCGTCTCGGGCCCGCCCGCTCCGCCCCGGCGGATCACCTCGACCATCTCATCCCCGAACCCGTAGATCCGCTCGGCATAGCGCTTCACCATGCGGCCGGCATCCGTGAGAACGAGCGAACGGCCCTCGCGCAGGAAGAGCGGCGTTCCCAAAAAGTCCTCCAGTTCGCGGACCTGCGCGCTGAGCGTGGGCGGCGACACGTGCAGAACATCGGAAGCCGACTTGATCCCGCCCTCCGCCGCCACGGCAAGGAAGTACCGCAGATGATGGTAGTTAAGCTGGGTGTTCATCGGAACATCCCGCCCGTCATTTCATCGCCCGCTGAGAGTGATGATACGCCCTGGTCTCGGATTGCAGCGCGCGGTTTTTCACCTGCGATTCGGCGGCGAGCCGGGCCTGGGCCGCGAGGACTTTTTTGCGAAGGGCGTCGTCGCCGGCGGCGAGGATCCTGACCGCGAGCAGGCCGGCATTGCGGCCGCCGTTGATCGCCATCGTGGCGACCGGGACTCCTCCCGGCATCTGCACGATGGAGAGGAGCGAGTCGAGGCCTTTCAGGGATTTGCTCTCGACCGGGACCCCGATGACCGGGAGCGGGGTGAGGCTGGCAACCATGCCGGGAAGGTGGGCCGCCCCGCCGGCTCCCGCAATGATGACCCGGAGCCCGCGTGTGTGCGCGGACTTGGCAAAGCGCACCATCTCCAGCGGGGTGCGATGCGCGGAGACGACGCGCACGTCGCACGGGATGCCAAATTCCGCGCAGGCGTCGGCGGCCGGCTTCAGCGTCGGCCAGTCGGAGTCGCTGCCCATGATCACCGCAACTTGAGGAGGATTATTTTTCATGAGGGATTACCAAACGTGATGTGCAAGGCGCAGGCGGCTGCGGAATTTTCGGCATCCGCCAGGGTGTTTCCGAGCGCGGTGACGTGCCCCATTTTGCGGCCGGCGCCGGACATGGCCTTACCGTAGAGGTGGAGGTGTGCGCCGGGGACCCGGAGCGCCTGCTCGAATCCGCGCGCGCGGCCCGGGGCCTTGCTGGACCCGAGGATGTTAACCATCACCGCCGCCGGAGCAACCATGTCCGCCGAGCCGAGCGGCAGCCCCAGAACGGCCCGCACATGGTTTTCAAACTGCGAGCACGCGCAGGCCTCGATCGTGTAGTGGCCGGAGTTGTGGACGCGCGGAGCCAGCTCGTTGACGACGACCGCTCCGTCTTCGGAGAGGAACATCTCCACGCCAAAGCTTCCCACCGCCTCGATGGCCTCGACCGCGCGGCGGGCGGTCTCTGCGGCCAGCCGGGCGACGTGCTGCGGCACCGCTGCCGGGGCGCGCACGAGGTGGCAGATGTGGTTTTTTTGGACCGTCTCGACGACCGGGTAGGCCGCCAGGTCGCCGTCTTGAGCGCGGGTGATGATGACCGCAAGCTCCCGGGAAAACGGGAAAAATTCCTCGACGAAGAGCGGGTTTCCCTCATCCCCGCCGAGCCGCTTCCACGCGTCCCCGACGTCGTCCAACGAGCGGATCGTCGCGTTCCCCCGGCCATCGTAGGCGTTGCGGCGGGCTTTAAGGACGGCCGGCGTCCCCAGCTCGGCCAGCGCCTCCAGAAGCTCGGCCCGGCTGGCGGCAGCACGCATTTTAGGGATCGGAAGCCCGGCGGCCTGGAGCGCCTGCTTCTGGGTGAATTTATCCTGCACCAGGGCCAGCGTGCGCGAGGATGGCCAGACCACATGCCCGGCCTCCTCAAGCCCGGCAAGAAGGCGGGCGTCGACAAACTCGTTTTCGAGCGTGATGACATCGACCTGCGCCGCGAGCTCGAGCAGCGCGTCCATCGTGCTCCAATCCCCGATGATCGAGTGGCTCGCAAACGTCGCCGCCGGGCTGAGGCGGTTTTTTTCGAGCACGACCACGTCGCAGCCAAGCTGCTGCGCGGCGATCGTCGTCATGCGCGCGAGCTGGCCGCCGCCGATGATGCCCAGGCGCGGGCCGGTCGCGGCTGGCCCGCCGGGGGGGCCTGCATCGCGGGCCGTCGTCTCGTCGTAGGTTTCGTGCATCGTCAGGATCTCGTCGCCGCAAGCTCCCGCAGCGGGAGCGGTCCGTCAAGCGAATGAGCGCTGGCCGCGCCTTACCAGCCCCTCATTTCCAGAGAACCTGAACCGCCGAATAGGCCAGCGGAATGCCCACGAGCAGGTTGAAGGGGAACGTCACGCCCAGCGCCAGGGCCACGTAGATGCCGGGATTCGCCTCGGGAAGAGCGGTGCGGAACGCAGCAGGCACGGCGATGTACGACCCGCTCCCGCAGAGGATCCCGAACAGAAGCGCATCGCCCGCAGAAAGGCCCATGACCTTCGCAAGCAGGAGCGCCCCGCCCCCGACAATCAGCGGAAACCCGATGGCAAAGGCGATTGCATACAGGCCGCCCGCGCGTAAATCGGAAACCTTTCTGGCCGCCACGATCCCGAGATCCAGGAGAAAAAAACAGAGCACCCCCGGAAACATCGAGCTCACAAACGGCTGCAGGGCCTTCGCCCCGGAGGCCGGCGTCACCAGCCCGATGAGGAGGCTCCCGAGGAGGACGAGCACCGACTTGTTCGCCAGGCACTCGTGGAGGACGCGGCCCCAGGAAAGCTGGGCCGCCCCCGAGGAGGACGAATCCTTGCGGGCCAGGATCAGCCCGGTTAGGATCGCCGGGCTTTCCATGAGCGCCAGCGCCGCCACCATGTAGCCGCCGAAGGGGGTCCCCTTCGACTCCAGGTACGACACGGCCGTCATGAAAGTCACCGCGCTCACCGACCCGTACGTCGCCGCAATCGCCGCCGCATCAGCGGCAGGAAATTTCCTGCGCATGATCGGGAAGACGGCCAGCGGCAGCAGGAACGAGGCCGCAACAGCGGCCACGAGCGGCGTCACGACCGCCCAAGTCCAAGCCGTGTGCTGAAGCTCCACCCCGCCCTTGAATCCCAGCGCAAACAACAGGTAAAGCGAAAGGATCTTTAGGACGGACTCCGGAATCTCCAGGTCCGACCGCACGGCAACGGCCAGCGCGCCGAGCAGGAAAAACAGGATCGGCGGCTGCAAAAGATATTCCAGCGAGCTCATGGCAGGAAGGTGGATGTCACGCGCCAGACCCTACAGAAAAACCCGCGCGCCGCACGCATTTTGAAGAGAAGACTTTGACTGCGAAGTGCGGAGCAAAGTCGGACGACACGGAGGTCGTCCCTCCAGCGCTGGCCATCGAGCACGCCTGCCACTGGATCTCGACCGATGGCGATTTTGCCCGATTTGCTTCATTAAACTGGTCCCACCCGCTGAAGGCCGGTCTCAAGTGAGGCTGTCATCATTCCGTTGGCGGCGGGGGCTGCGGTTTCTGGAACGAGACGCCCCCCCCGGCAGCCCTGCGGGATCCGGCTTCCCGAGAGAAAGGCGGCGGGATGAAACCCCGCGTGTGATCAGCAGATCGCGGACTTTTGCTGCGCGGGAATTTTCCAGGTCATCCAGGCGGGCGGGAGAACTCGAAGCCCGACAGCCACACACAAAACAAATAAAATGGCGAGAGCCGTCCGGGACCGCAGAAACCGGAAAATCCGGGCCGCTCGCATACCGAACGAAACGTTGGAGTCAGGCTGGCTGAAGGCCGCCACGATGCCAGAGACCGGGCAGAAGAGGAACTCCTGGGTTCTGGCGGATGGGGCGCCGGACAATATTTGTCTTGTCCCGGCGCAGATCCGTCTATAAGTAGAGCTTATGCACGGCTCTTCCCGCGTGGTTGCTTTTTTTCTCCTCGCAGCGGCGTGCATTGCGGGGAGCGCCCGCGCTGGTGACCAGCCAGAACCACCAAAACGCGCGGGCACATCCCCCGACCTCTTCTGGTTTCCGAACTGGCTGGAGGCGGAGTTCACGAAGGCCGGCGACCACGGGGTCACGCCGTTTTTTAATTACTGGGGGATTTTTCAGGGCAACCCGGTTGGCGGGCTGAGCCAGGACGTCGCCTATGCCCACGAGATGCTTTTCGGGGCCACTTTTGACATGGAGAAGCTGGCTGGCTGGAAGGGCGCTTCGTTCAAAGTTTCCGGATCCGCCAACAGCGGCCGCAACCTCTCGACGCAGATCGGCAACGTCTTCGACACCGCCGAGTCGTACGTCACGCCAACCGGGATGTTTTACGAGCTGTACTACGCGCAAAAACTTTTTGACGACGTGGTGGAGTTCCGGGTCGGCCGGATGGTAGCAGCCGACCAGTTTTGCGTGCTGCCGGCGTTCGGCCTCCAGGTGAGCGGGGGGATCGACGGGAACCCGACAAGCCTGTTCCTGAACTCGGCTTTCACGAGCTCGCCGAATGCGACGTGGGGGGCGACGCTCAAAATCAACCCGACCCCGGTCACCTACGCAGCGGGCGGCGTCTTCCAGGCGACGAACCGGCTCGGCAAGGTCGCCTACCACGGGCTTGACTTTTCGATGCGAGCGGACGACGGGCTTCTCCTGTTTGCAGAAACCGGATGGACCCCGACCTTCGGCGCCCGGCCGGCGGAGACGGATGGGAAAAAGTCGGTTGTTGCGGCCGAGCCCGGGCTCCCGGGGATCTACAAGTTCGGCAGCTACCTTTCGACGTTTCCATTCAGCGCGTACGCGGGCGGCCCGGTCGAGCAGAACACCTTCGGATTTTACCTCATCACCCAGCAGACGGTCTGGCAGAGCGCAAAGAACCCGAACCACAACCTCGCGCTCTGGGGCGGCGTCACGTACTCGCCGCAGTACCAGGTCGCCCAGATGCCGGTGATGGCATTCGGCGGAACCGTCTGGCAGGGAATCATCCCCGGACGCGATCAGGACCAGTTTCTGTGCACGTGGATGACAGGAGCCTTCAGCACGACATACGCCGACTCGCTGGCCGACTCCGGCAGCCCGCGGCCAACTGCGGAGACCGTCTTCGACATCAGCTACATCATCAACCTCACCCCGAACGTCTTCATCCAGCCGGACATCCAGTACATCATCCAGCCGAACGGGGTCGGGACAACCCCGAACGCGCTCGTGATCGGCGCCCAGTTTGGCTGCAACTTTTAACCCTGCCGCAGAGCCCCTCCCATGATCGAACGCACCAACTCCCTCCTGAGGCGCCGCGTGCTCCTCGTCGACGACAAGCTGGCCTTCCCGCACACGGCCGGGGGCCGCGCCGTGCGCGAGCTGGCCAACGAGTTCACCTCCCGATCGGTCGATGTCGTTGAGGCGGCGACGATCGAGGATGGCGAGGCGGTCGTGCTCTCGGATGCCTCTGTCTCATGCATCTTTGTGGATTGGACGATCGGGGCCGACGACGCGTCGTCGCACGAGGCGGCCGTGGCCCTCCTCCGGACGATCCGCTCCCGCCGCCACGAGGTCCCGGTCTTCCTGATGGCCGACCGGGCGCGCTCGCACTCGCCGGGCGTCGAGGTCATGGAGCTCGCAAACGAATTTGTGTGGATGCTCGAGGATACCGCCCCGTTTGTCGCCGGGCGCGCGCTGGCCGCGATGGCGAGGTATCTCGAGAACCTGCTCCCCCCGTTTACCAAGGCGCTCCTCGCCTACACGGCGACGCGCGAGCATTCGTGGGCCGCGCCGGGCCACCAGGGTGGGGTCGCATTCACCAAGACGCCGGAGGGCCGGATCTTCTTTGACTACTTCGGCGAAAACCTTTTCCGCACGGACACCGGGATCGAGCGCACCCAGATGGGATCGCTGCTCGACCACGAGGGGGCGATCGGGGAGGCCGAAAAATACGCGGCCCGCGTCTTCGGGTCCCACCTCAGCTACTCGGTGCTCAACGGCACCTCCGGCTCGAACCGCACGATCCTCTCGGCCGTCCTCAGCGACAACCAGATCGCCGTCTGCGACCGGAACTGCCACAAGTCGATCGAGCAGGGCCTCGTCATCAGCGGCGCCATCCCGGTCTTCCTCTCCCCCACCCGGAACCGGTTCGGCATCATCGGACCGATCCCGCCGGAAGAATTTTCTCCGGAGGCGATCGCAAAAAAAATTGCGTCGCACCCGCTCCGCGGCCTGGCTTCGGGCGATCGGCCTGCCTATGCGGTGGTGACGAACTGCACGTACGACGGGATGTGCTACCACGCGGCCGACGTCCAGGACCTCCTCGCGCAGAGCGTGGACACCATCCATTTCGACGAGGCCTGGTACGCGTACGCACGGTTCAACCCGCTCTACCGCGACCGGCACGCGATGCGCGGAAACCCGAAGGACCATCCGGCCGACGGGCCGACCGTCTTCGCAACCCACTCAACGCACAAGCTTCTCGCCGCGCTCTCGCAGGCCTCGTACATCCACGTGCGCAACGGGCGGCGCCCGATCGTGCACAGCCGCTTCAACGAGGCGTACATGGCGCAGGCGAGCACGTCCCCTCTCTACGCGATCATCGCCTCAAATGAGATCGGCGCGGCCATGATGGACCGCGGGCATGGAGAGGCGCTCACGCGGGAGGTCCTCGACGAGGCGATCGACTTCCGCCAGGCGCTCGCCCGCGCCCACCGGGAATTCGCCGTCCGCAAGGAATGGTTTTTCCAGCCTTGGAACGCGCCCGAGGTCCGCGACCCCTCGACCGGAGAAAACGTGCCGTTTGCCGAAGCCGACCCCGAACTGCTTGCAACCGACCCGGCCTGCTGGATCCTCCACCCCGGTGACAAATGGCATGGGTTCGACGGAATCCCGGACGGCTGGTGCATGCTCGATCCGATCAAGGCCGGGATCGTCTGCCCGGGGATGGGCGAGGATGGCGAGCTCGAGGCGCACGGCATCCCGGCCGCCGTCCTGAGCACTTACCTCGCGCGCCGCGGGATCGTGCCCTCGCGCACGACCGACTTCATGGTCCTCTGCCTGTTCTCGGTCGGAATCACCAAGGGAAAATGGGGGACGCTCATCAACACCCTGCTCAACTTCAAGGATGCCTACGACGCCAACGAGACGCTCGAATCCACCCTCCCCGACCTCGTGAAGCTGGCCCCGGCCCGGTACGGGGCGCTCGGCCTGCGCGACCTCTGCAACGAGATGTTCGAGCGCATGAAGACCAGCGCGATGGACAAGGCCCAGGCGGCGGCGTTCGGCAACCTGCCCGCCCCGGTCCTCACCCCGCGGGCCGCCAATGCCAGGCTCATGTCTGGCGATGTCGAGCTCCTCCCGCTCGAAAAAATGCCGGGGCGCACGATCGCCGTCGGCGCGATCCCGTACCCGCCCGGTATCCCGATCCTCATGCCGGGCGAAAACATCGGCCCCGCCGACGGACCCTGGCTCGCGTTCCTCTACGCCATGGAAAACTGGGGACGCGAATTCCCCGGCTTCGAAAAAATCGTCGAGGGAGCCGTCGTCGAAGACGGGAAATACAACTTCTGGTGCGTGAAATGAAACGACAAGCGCCTCGTCCGCTCCCCATGAATAATCTGCGAAAACCTGCGTTAATCTGCGGCTAAAAAAACCTATGTCCACCCCCTCGCACAAAGTCGGCGTCATCCCGGCGACCCTGATGGTCGCCGGCAACATCATGGGCTCGGGAGTGTTTATGCTCCCGGCCAACCTGGCCGCCACCGGCGGCATCGCGATATTCGGCTGGGCGGTGACGATCACCGGGGCGATCTGCCTGGCGATGGTTTATGCCAAGATGGCGTCGATCGACGACAGCGCGGGCGGCTCGTACGCCTATGCCCGCCGCGCGTTCGGGCCGTTTATCGGGTACCAGACGAACCTTCTTTACTGGCTCGCCGGATGGATCGGGAACGTCGCGCTCGCGGTCGTCGGGGTCGGCTACCTCAGCTTCTTTTTTCCGATCCTCAAGGAACCGGCCGTGCTGGCAGCCGCCTGCATCGCGATGATCTGGCTGTTCACGTTTATCAACATCCTCGGCCCGAAGCTGACCACAAACGTCCAGTCGGTCACCACGATCCTCGCGCTCGTCGCGATCGTCGGGGTCGCCGTCGTCGGCTGGTTCAAGTTCAGCCCGGCCACGTACATGGCGGCCTGGAACGTCAGCGGTAAGGATACTTTCGGCGCGATCCAGGGCGTCCTCAACGTCACCCTGTGGTCGTTCATCGGCGTCGAGACTGCCTCGGTCGCCGCCGGCGTCGTCGATAACCCGAAAAAAAATGTGCCGATCGCGACGATCGGGGGCGTCCTTCTTGCCGCCGTCACGTATGTCATCTCGTGCACCGCGATCATGGGGGCGATCCCGAACGATGTCCTCCAAAAATCGGCTGCGCCGTTTGCCGATTGCGCAAGCCTGGCGCTCGGAGAAACCGGCGGGGCGATCGTCTCGATCTGCGCCGCCGCCGGATGCCTGGGCTCGCTTGGCGGATGGGTCCTCGCCACCGCCCAAACCGCCAAGGCCGCCGCCGCCGACGGGCTCTTCCCGAAAATTTTTGCCGACTCCAACCAGCACGACGTGCCGGTGAAGGGGCTCATCATCACCGGGGTGCTGATGACCGCCGCCCAACTCCTCACGATCTCGCCGACCGCGTCGAAGGAATTCGGCGTCATCTCGTCGATTGCGGTGCTCATGACCCTCGTCGCCTACATCTACGTCGCCGCCGCGCTCGTCTGGATCGCCAAGCGCGTCGGCATCGGCCTGGGCGTCATGATCGGCATCACCATCGCCTACTGCCTCTGGGCGGTCCTCGGCTCGGACCCGAGCCAGGTCGTCTGGCTCGCGATGACCCTCCTCCTCAGCGCGGTCTGCTACACGATCAACCAGGTCAGCCACAAAAAGCCCTCCCCGGAAAAACCTGCCTGACACCATGCGCGCCATCCTCCTCGTCTTCGCCGTCTTTGCCGCTGGCATCCTCATTGGCCACGACTTCTGGCCGCGCTCCAGCCCGGATCCAACCTACCACCTCCGCTTCCACCGCGGAAAAATGCCGCCGCCTGCGGCTGCCCACCCGTCCGCAACTTCCACGCCCGCCCCACACGGCCGCATCCTGCATCAAAAGCCGCAGGGATAACGAGAAAACCCACCTCCTATGATCGAACGTCGTTCCAAAATCCTCCGCCACCGCGTCCTCCTGATCGAGGACGATCTGGAAACCTCCACCGCCGAGGGCCGTGCGGCCCTGCTTCTGAAGTCCGAGCTCGAGCTCAACGGGATCGACGTCGTCTGCGCGCCGGGCGCGGCCGACGGCCGCAGCCTGTTCCTCTCGGATGCCGGCCTGCACGGCGTGCTTCTGGACTGGACGCTCGGGAACAGCCCGGATGCGCCACACGCGGCGGCCACCGAGCTGATCCGGTTCATCCGCTCGCGCAATGAGAGGATCCCGATTTTCCTGCTGACCGACCGCGGCCGGAGCTCCGGGCTCTCGGAGGAAATCCTGATGCTCGTCAGCGAGCTGGTGTGGCTGATGGAAGACAGCGCGCCGTTTGTGGGCGGGAGGATCGAAGCGGCGGTCAAAACCTACTCCGGCGGCCTGCTCGGCCCGATGGCCTCGGCGCTCATCGAGTTCGACCTTGTCCACGAGTATTCCTGGCATACTCCCGGGCACACCGGGGGGACCGCGTTCCAGAAGTCGCCGGCCGGACGGCTCTTCTACGACTACTTTGGAGAGGCGATGTTCCGGTCCGACCTTTCGATCAGCGTCGGCGAGCTCGGATCCCTGCTCGACCATACCGGGCCGATCGGAGACGGCGAAAAGTACGCCGCAAAAGTTTTTGGTGCGCACCGCACGTACTCGGTGACGAATGGCACGTCGACATCGAACCGGATCATCTGGATGGCGTGCGTCGGCCGCGGCCAGAAGATCTGGGTCGACCGGAACTGCCACAAGTCCAACGAGCAGGGGATCACGCTGACCGGAGCGGTCCCCCACTACCTGATGCCCACGCGCAACCGCTACGGGATCATCGGCCCGATCCCGCCGGAAAACCTGCGCGCCGAGCGGCTCACCGAGAGTGGCCGGCCGGTCCATGCCGTGATCACCAACTCGACGTACGACGGCCTGACGTACAACGTCGGGCGCGTGCTCGAGGTTGTCGGCGACGCGCTCGACCGGATCCATTTTGACGAGGCCTGGTACGGCTACGCGCGGTTCCATCCGCTCTACTGCGGCCGGTTCGCCATGCGCGGAAATCCGAAGGACCACCCGGTCGATGCACCGACGATCTTCGCCACGCACTCGACCCACAAGCTCCTGGCCGCCCTCTCGCAGGCGTCGTTCATTCATGTCCGCGACGGGCGGCGGGCAATCGACCACGCCCGGTTCAATGAGTCGTTCATGATGCACGCCTCGACGTCCCCGTTTTATCCGATCATCGCATCGAACGACGTGAGCGCGGCGATGATGGACGGGAAAGGCGGCGAGGTGCTCGTCGAGGAATCGCTCCGCGAGGCGGTCGCGTTCCGCCAGACGGTCACCCGGCTCTGGCGCGAGCACGACGACCGCGGGGATTGGTTTTTCCAGACCTGGAACCCGACCAGCGTGAAGGACCCTCGCACTGGCAGGCCGGAGGCGTTCGAGGCGGCGGACCCGGACCTCCTCGTCTCCGAGCCATCCTGCTGGGTCCTCCACCCCGGCGACACCTGGCACGGCTTCGAACTCGAGGATGACTACTGCATGCTCGACCCGATCAAGGTCTCGGTGCTGACCCCGGGCGTCAGCCCGGATGGCTCGATTGCCGAGCAGGGATTCCCGGCTGGGCTCCTCACCGCCTATCTCGACGCCCGCGGGATTGTCGTCGAAAAGACCAGCGACTATGCGATCCTCTTCCTGTTTTCGCTGGGCATCACGAACGCCAAGTGGAGCACGCTCGTGCATGCCCTCCTGGCCTTCAAGCGCGATTACGACACCGATGCCCCGCTGGAGGAATGCATCCCTGCCATCGCCGGCTTCTACCCTGGCCTCGGGCTCCGCGAGCTGGCTGATAAAATGCAGGCGCACATGCGGTCGGCCGGGATCCTGCAGGCGCAGGGCGCTGCGTTTTCCGCTCTGCCAAAAATGGTTCTCACGCCGGCCGACTGCTACCAGAATCTGATCGCCGACGAGGTCGAGCGGATCTCCGTCGCCGACGCCGCCGGCCGCACTGCTGCGACAGGGATCGTCCCCTACCCGCCCGGGATCCCGATGGTCATGCCCGGCGAAAACCTTGGGACCAAAGACGAGCCGTTTCTTGCCTACCTCCTCGCGCTCCAGGATTGGGACCGCCAGTTCCCGGGCTTCGCACACGACACCCACGGAATCGAGCCAGAGGATGGCACGTATAAGCTGCTCGTTCTGAAGTAACTACGCCGCGCCGCGAGCGCTGGACGGGTCAGACGGGTCAGACGGGTCAGACGGGTCAGACGGGTCAGACGGGTCAGACGCGACGGACGCGACGGACCCGTCGGCAAACCTTGTCACGAGCGGCTGGCCGGCCACGACCGCCTTGGCCGAGCGGATCAGCGAGCCGTCGGCAGCCAGGGTGAGGGTGTACCCGCGCGCCAGCGAGGCCGTCGGGCTGAGCGCGCCAAGCACGGCGGCATTGCGTGCCACATCGGCTCGCGCGGCGGCCAGCGATCGTGCGGCGCATTGGGCCATCGTGCGCCGCGCCTGCTCCAGGCGGGCCTGGGCCTCGGACATTTTGCGGGCCGGGCTGTTGGCGGCAAGGACGCCGGATGCGCGCTCGAGGAGGAGCCGCCGCGCCTGCACAGCAGCAACCATCCCCTGGCCGAGATCGTCGGCCGCCCGGTCCAGGTCCTGCCTGAACTTGAGCACGAGCCGCTGCGGTTCGGAAAAGAGGGCCGTGCGCCGGAACCCGGCCACCCGCTCGCCGGCCGCCTCCAGGCGGCTGCGCACCGCGCGGCGCAGGCGCATCGCCACCTGCCCGAGGCGGTCCAGAAGCTCTTCGGCATCCGCGCTTAGGATTTCGGCCGCCGCGCTCGGGGTCGGTGCCCGCAGGTCAGCCACAAAATCTGCGATCGTAAAATCGATCTCGTGGCCGACCGCGCTGACGACCGGAACCGGGCTGGCGGCGATTGCGCGGGCGACGGCTTCCTCGTTAAATTCCCAGAGGTCTTCGAGGCTGCCGCCTCCGCGCGTGACGACGATCACATCGACCGCCTCGATTCCGACCGGCTCTCCAAAGAATCGGACGGCCTCCGCGATTTCGGCGGCAGCACCTTTTCCCTGGACCCGCACCGGATAGATCACGACCTCGATCCCTTTTTGCCGGCGACGGAGGATCTGCAGGAAATCGCGGATTGCGGCCCCGGTCGGGGATGTGACGACCCCGACGCGGCGGGGAAATTTCGGGAGCGGGCGCTTGCGGTCGAAGAGCCCCTCGGCGGATAGCCGTCGCTTGAGCTCCTCAAACTTCGCCTGGAGCGCGCCGACCCCGCGCGCCTGAACCTTCCGCACGATGATCTGATAGTTTCCCCGCGCCTCGTAAACCGTCACCTGACCGAAAACCTGGACCTGCGCGCCATCGGCAAAGGCGATCCCGCGCAATTGGGACGCCTGGCTCGCGAACATCACGCACGCCAACTGGGACGTCGCGTCCTTGAGCGTGAAATAGACATGCCCCGACGCCTGTCGCCGCACGTTGGAAACTTCGCCCTCCACCCAGACTTCCCCGACCCCGCTCTCAAGCAGGTCCCGAATTTTGCGCGTCAGCGCAGCCACGCTGAAAACCTCCGGCTCGCGGATGGCCACCTCCGCTGGGGCCGACGCAGCAGGGGCCGGACCGCGCACCGCCGGTGCTAACTTTTTTCCCTGCTCGACCGGACCGCCCTTCAAATCAAAACTCAGCTGCATTTTCGGGATTCTGCGCGAACCCGCCCCGGATCGCCAATTTTTTCTGTCTTCCACACTAAACGCTGGCGCAGGAAGAAAATAGTCGGACGGCACGGGGGTCGTCCCTCCATCGCCGGCGCGTTCGCTTCCGTTGGAGGGCGATGCTCCGTCAGCGCCCACTTATCGGCTTTGCAAGGCAGGCAAAGTCGGACGACAGGGCCTTGTTCCGCCGTAGCCATGGCGAAGGCGAAAGGTCGTCCCAATCACGCTGGGGCGCGCGCGCGGCTCCCCCAAATCTGCAAAAATCTTGTGAATCTGCGGCTACCCCTTCCGTGCCTATCCTTGGATCCCGCGCGTGCGAGCGTTCAGTCCTCGCCCAGCGGGGTTTGAAGCCCCTCAGCCGCCGCAAGCCGGATCTGATTAGCGTCGAAGGACAGAAAATCTTTTGCGCCCAACTCCAAGGCCGTGGCCACGTGCAGAAGATCGAAGCTCCGGTGCCCGCCCCCGAACGTGCGCGCTTTGGAAATCCGTTCTCCTGTTAGAAGGGTATTGATGAAATCGACCTCTGTGCAAATCACAACCCCATCACGTAAATCATCACTGAGGTCGGATATCATTTTTTCCGCCTCGCGAAGCGGATAGCCTGCTTTTGGGCTCTTGCTATGGCGGAAGGCTTGAAAGCGCGCCGATTGACGGAACTCCCAAAGCAGGAGACGCGTGACGACTAGGGGGCCGGAAATCGATCTCCGGAAGTCCAGCGCGCGATTCGAGTTGTCCTGCCGCCGGTAGAGCGCGCACAGGAACGACGTGTCCGGGTAGGCGGTCAACTGCGGTCTCCAAGTTCGGCCTCGCGCATTTCACGCACTTCCTCGGCGGTGAAAACCCGATCGCCCCAGGTCTCGAGGAGCCGACGCTGGTGGGCATCGGCATCAAAGGATTTTTCCTGGCCAGAGCGAGGTGGCGAAAGGTGAGCGACGGGCTTGCCGTGCCTGGTGATCTCAATCTCCTGCCCGTCGGCAAGCCAAGACTCCACTTTGGAAAAATCGTAGCGCAAATCTCTGACGGTCAAGGTGTGCATAAAATTGTGATGATATTCTTAATCACAATATATCGTACTAGATGGTGCCGTCAAGCCATTGGCACGGAGGAAAGAAAAAGTCGGACGACACGGAGGTCGTCCCTCCAACGCCGGTGCGTTCGTTTTTATTGGAGGGCGATGCTCCGTCAGCGCCGACTTGTCGGTTTGCGGGCAGGGAAAATCGTACGACACGACGGTACTTTGTCGCGTTCGCTCCCTTCAGACCTCTCACGCCCGACGCACGACTTTTTCCATGGCGAGGTAGATGATCGGCGTGATATAGAGCGTAACGATTTGCGAAAAGACGAGGCCGCCGACGACCGTGAGGCCGAGCGGCTGCCGGACGTCCCCGCCCGCGCCGATCCCGAGCGCGATCGGGAGGGTCCCCATGAGGGCGGCCATCGTCGTCATCATGATCGGCCGGAACCGGACCAGGCAGGCCTCAAAAATCGCTTTGTCTGGCGGGGCGGCTTCGCGGCGCTGCAGGTCGAGCGCGTAGTCGATCATCATGATCGCGTTCTTTTTGACGATTCCGATGAGCATGAGGAGGCCGACGAAGCCGTAGACATTGAGCTCGAGCCCGAGCACGTAGAGTGTCAGCAGCGCCCCGAAGCCGGCCGAGGGAAGGCCGGAGAGGATCGTGAGCGGGTGGACAAAGCTTTCGTAGAGGATCCCGAGGATGATGTAGATCACGATGACCGCCATGAGGAGGAGGAGTCCGAGGTTGCTCAGAGAGGACTGGAACGCCTGGGCAGTCCCCTGAAACTGGCTACTGATCCGGGCGTCGAGATTTTCGCGCGCCGCCCGCTCGATCGCGGGCACGACATCGCTGAGCGACGTTCCCTTTTGCAGGTCGAACGACAGCGTGACGGCCGGGAGCTGGCCAAGGTGCTGGACGGTAAGCGGGCCGACCTGCGTGCGGAATTGCGAAACCGCGTCGAGCGCGACGAGCCGGCCGGCCGAGGAGCGCACGTAAAGCCGCGAAAGGTCGGCGGCCTCGCGCTTGAAGTCGTCATCCGCCTCGATGATCACACGAAATTGGTTGTTCGGGGTGTAGATCGTCGAAATTTGGCGCGCGCCGTACGCGGCGCCGAGCGTGCGCTCGATCTGGGCCGCGCTGACCCCGAGGCTCGACGCCCGGTCGCGGTTGATATCCACAAGCACTTCCGGACTCGTGATCTGGAGGTCGCTCGTTACATCGATCACGCCCGGAATTTGCCTCATCAGCTTCTCCATCGTATCCGAAGCGCCGTAGAGCTCGCCGAGATCCGGCCCGAAGAGCGTGAATTGGTACAGGCTCTTGGTCATCATCCCGCCGATCCGGATCGTCGGCGGGTTCTGCGGGAAAATTTTGAGCCCGGGGATTCCGGAGAGGTCCTTCCGGAGCTGGCGGATGATCTCGTCGATCGGCGGCCGCTGGCCGCGCGGTTTGAGGGTGAGGAAGAGCCGGCCGGTATTTGCGGCGCGGGTGCCGATCCCGCCTCCGATGCGGGACATGAATCCCTCGATGTGGGGGTTCTTGGAGACGATCGCGGCGGCCTGCTGCTGGAGCTCGACCATCTTTTCAAACGCGACCCCCTGCTCGGCCTCGGTCGAGATCATGATCCGATTGGTATCTTCGTTCGGCAAAAAACCCTTGGGGGTCGCGAGGAACAGCCACACCGTCGCGGCGGCCATCAGGAGCGCCGCCGTGCTGACGAGGACCGGGTGCCTGAGCGCCACGCGCAGCGTGCGCTCATACCCGCCCAGCCAGGCGGCAAACAAGCGCTCCGACCAGCGGAATACGGGGTTGGTGCTTGTGCTGTGCGCATTCTTCAGGAAACGGCTGCAGAGCATCGGGGTAAGCGAAAGCGAGATGAATCCGGAGATCAAAATTGCGGCCGCGATGCTGACGGCAAATTCCTGGAGCAGGCGTCCCAGGATCCCCCCCATGAAGAGGACCGGGATAAAAACGGCCGCCAGCGAGAGCGTCATCGAGAGGATCGTGAACCCGATCTCCCGCCCGCCTGCCAGCGCCGCCTCCATCGGAGTCGCGCCCTTCTCGATGTGCCTCACAATGTTTTCCAGGACGACGATCGCATCGTCGACCACAAACCCGACCGCCAGGATGATCGCCATGAGCGAAAAGTTGTTCACGCTGAATCCGAGCAGGTACATGACCCCGAACGTCCCGATGATCGAAAGCGGGATCGCAGCGCTCGGGATCAGCGTCGCGCGGAGGTTGCGCAGGAAGAGGAAGATGACGAGCACGACGAGCGCGATGGCCAGGACGAGCGTGAACTCGACATCGTGCAGGGACTCGCGGATCGAGGCCGACCGGTCGTAGAGGATGTCGAGCTTGAGGCCGCCGGGCAGCTGGGATTGGTACTGCGGGAGGACCTGGCGGATCCGGTCGATCACGGCCACTGTGTTCGCCCCCGGCTGCCGCTGGATCGCCAGGACGACCCCCCGGGTCCCGTTGTACCAGCCGAGGTTTTTGTCATCTTCCACCCCGTCGATGACCTTCGCGATCTGGCGGAGCCGGACCGGAAAACCGTCGCGGTACGATACGATCAGCTCGCGAAAGTCCGCCGCGCTGGCGAGCTGGCCGGTGGCCTGGATCGTGCGAGACTTGACCCCGGCGTCGAGCGAACCGGTCGCCTCGTTCGAGTTCGCCTCGGCGATCGCCGACTCGACTTCGTCGAGCCCGATCCCCCGACTCGCGAGCTCCCGGGGATCCACCTTCACCCGCACCGCAAACTTCTGGGACCCGTAGAGGTCAACCTGGGCGACTCCTAGGATCGTCGAGAGACGCTGCGCAATCAGGGTGTCGGCATACTCGTCAACCTTGCTGTACGGGAGGGAATCCGAATAAGCGGCGAGCATGAGGATCGCCTGCTCGGCGGGGTTGACCTTGCTATACGACGGCGGGGCCGGCATGTCGGCTGGCAGATCCCGCTGGGCTTGGGAGATCGCGGCCTGCACGTCCTGCGCTGCGGCATCGATGTTCCGCGACAGCTCGAACTGGATCGTGATCGACGTCGAGCCAAGCGCGCTCGTGGACGTCATCGATTCGATCCCGGCAATCGAAGAAAACTCGCGCTCCAGCGGAAGCGCGACCGCCGAGGCCATCGTCTCCGGGCTGGCGCCGGGAAGCCCGGCTAATACGTTGATCGTCGGGAAATCCACGCTCGGAAGGTCGCTCACTGGAAGCCGGAAATACGCGAGCAGCCCGAACCCGAGGATCGAGGCCATGACGAGCGTCGTCATGATCGGCCGGCGAACGAACGGCTCGGTGAGGCTCATGGCTGGGCCGCAGCGGCTTTTTCCACGACGCGCCCGCCCGGCGAGACCCGGAGCTGGCCGTTTATGATGACCCTCTCGCCGGCCGCCAGCCCGCTGCGCACGATCGTCTGGCCGCCGAGCGAGCGCGCGGCCTCGACCGGGCGAAGCTCAGCAACGCCGTCTCGAACGACAAAAACCTGCGCCCCGCGGGGACCCTCCACGATCGCGGCCGAAGGCACCACGACGCCGGACTCCTCGCCCAGGGTCAGCTTCACATCCACAAATTGCCCGGGCCAGAGCCGCTCGCCGACATTTGGAAACGTCGCCCGGTAGAGGATCATCCCGGACCCCCGGTCCACGGCATTGTCGATGAACGTCAGCGTCCCCTCGCCAAGGAGCTCCCCGGAGTCAGGCCCGTAGGCGCGCACGGGCGGCGGGGAGGCCTGCATCGCGCGGCGCACCTCGTCCAACGTGTTTTCCGGCAGCGAAAACGTGACGTAAATCGGCTGGATCTGGTTGATCACCGCGAGCGTATCGACGTTCGGCTGGATCATATTTCCCGCCTTGAGCAGGGCCGCACCCGCCCGGCCGGAAATCGGCGCAGCCACAGTCGTCCACTCCAGCATCAGCCGCGCCTCATCGAGGTCGGCCTGGCGAGCGGCCAGCTCGGATTTCCCGGACTCCTCGACCGTGAGAACCTGAGACGTCTGCTCCTTCGAGGCGACCCCGCGCTTGATCAGCGTCGTGTAGCGCGCCGCCTGTTCGGACGCATTGTCCGAGGCGGATTTTGCGATCGCCAGGTTCGCCTCGGCCCGCTTCAGCGCGGCCTCGAACAGGCGGGGATCGATCCGGAACAGCGGGTCCCCGGCGCGGACCGGCTGGCCATCGGCAAAGAGGACCTCCAAAATTTCCCCCTGCACCTTGGATCGGATGCGAACCGTCGAGAGCGGCTCGGCTGTGCCGATCGCCCTGAGCTCGATCGGCATCGTGAGGCTGGCCGCCTCGACCACCTCGACCGGAGCCGGCGGGGGAGCGGGAGGTTTCGTCGACCCTGACTTCCCGCAGGCGCAAACGCTCAGAGCGCCGAGGAGGAAGAGCGCGCGGGGAAACCAATCCCCGCCAGCGCGGCGCGGGTGTCCCGCAGTTCGCTGCCGGGGATCAATTCGAAATGCTCGCGCCATGGGGCATGAGTATCGTTGCCCTCCGGCGCATCGTCAAATTTTGAAACCAGCGCCGGTTTTTTTCGGGCGCATGCCCGAAAGTTACACGACTGTCAGGCGGAGGGCCTCCGGGTTCGGAGTTCCGCCTTCAGGCGGCTGGCGAGGGGGGAGGCAGCCCAAAAAAAGCACCGCCTGAAGGCGGAACTCCAAACAAGCTCCCTCAGGGCGGAGCCCGCGTTTGCAACTTTCGGAGATGAGCCGGTTTTTTTCCCTTCCTCCTTGCGGCCGCGCGCGCGCCTGCTAAGGGAATGCGCATGGCAAATGTGAATGCACAGCAAGTCCGGGATGCGCTCGGCGCGGTGAAGTATCCGGGGTTCTCCCGGGATATCGTCTCGTTTGGTCTTCTCAAGGAAGTCCGGCTGAGCGGCGGGGACGTCCAGATCCAGATCGCCCTGACGACCGGCGAGCCCAAGGTTGCGCAGCAGATCCGGGATGACTGCCTGCGCGCGGTCCAGGCGGTGCCCGGGGTCGCTAGCGTCAACGTGAAGGTCGACGTCCAGGCCCCGGCTGCAGTGGCCTCCGGCGATGTCGGACCGGTGAAGATCGATGGCGTCACGCACGTGATCGCCGTCGCAAGCGGGAAGGGAGGGGTCGGAAAATCAACGGTCGCCTCAAACCTGGCGCTCGCGCTGGCGAAGGATGGATTCCGCGTCGGGCTCTGCGACTGCGATATCTACGGGCCGAGCGTGGCGCACATGTTTGGCGGAAACGAGCGGCCGACGGCCGACGAGGAAAACCGGATCATCCCGGTCCAGCGGTATGGGGTCCAGCTGATGTCGATGGGCTTTTTGCTCGATGACGGATCCCCGGCGGTCCTGCGCGGCCCGATGGTGACGCGCTACACCCAGCAGTTCCTCCGCCAGGTCGCCTGGGGCAAGCTCGACTACCTGATCCTCGACCTGCCGCCGGGAACCGGCGACATCCAGCTTACGATCGTCCAGACGGTCGCTCTCAGCGGGGCGATCATCGTCACGACTCCGCAGGAGGTCGCGCTCATCGACGCCCGCAAGGCGATCGCGATGTTCGCCAAAACCAACGTCCCGGTCCTCGGGATCGTGGAAAACATGAGCTACTTTTTGTGCCCGGGCGACGGGAGGCGTTACGACATCTTCGGGACCGGCGGCGGCTCGCGCGAGGCAGCCCGCCTCCAGGTTCCGCTTCTGGGAGAAATCCCGATCGAGCCGACCGTCCGGGTTGCCGGCGACACCGGCCGCCCGGCCGTTGCCTCCCATCCGGGCTCCGCAGCAGCACAGGCGTTCCGCGACATCGCAAAAAAGCTCGTGCAAAAGTAGGCGGCCTGCCGGAGGGAATGCCCCCCGAAAGTCGCACGTCTGCGAGGCGGAGGGCCTTCGGGTTTGGAGTTCCGCCATTAGGCGGCGCCAGCATGCGCGGCCACGCAAAAACCCACCGCATAAATGCGGAACTCCAAACAAGCTTCCTCAAGGCGCAGCCCATTTTTGCAACTTTCGGAGATGCGCCCGCCCGCCTCCCTCCGCAAAGAAACCGCTTCCGTGGGTGCGGGAAATCTGGGATAAGATGACCGCCATGGAGCACGTTTCCTCTCCCGCATCACCGGCCGCGCGCAAGGGCATCATCCTCGCGGGCGGCTCCGGCTCGCGGCTGCATCCGCTCACGCTCGCCGTCAGCAAGCAGCTCATGCCGGTCTACGACAAGCCGATGATCTACTATCCGATCTCGGTCCTCATGCTGGCCGGCATCCGGGAAATTCTGATCATCTCCACCCCGCACGACCTGCCGGCCTTTGAGAAGCTGCTCGGGACCGGCAGCCAGTTTGGCGTCCGCTTTGCCTATGTCGCGCAGCCCCGGCCGGAAGGCCTCGCCCAGGCGTTCCTTCTGGGGGACTCGTTCCTCGACGGAGCTCCCTCGGCGCTGGTGCTCGGAGACAACCTGTTTTTTGGAAATGAATTCGGCCGGATCCTCAAGGCGGCGGATTCCCGGCGCTCGGGGGCCACGATTTTCGGCTATGAGGTCTCGAACCCCTCCGACTATGGGGTCATCGAATTTGATGAGGACGGGCGCGCCCTCTCCCTGGAGGAAAAGCCAGCTGAGCCGCGCAGCCGCTGGGCGGTGCCGGGACTCTACTTCTACGACGAGCGTGTTGTCGCCTTCGCCAAGGCGCTGAAGCCGTCCGCCCGGGGCGAGCTCGAGATCACCGACCTCAACCGCTGCTACCTCGATGAGGGATCGCTGCACGTCGAGAAGTTCGGACGGGGGACCGCCTGGCTCGATACCGGCACCCACGACTCGCTCCTCGAAGCGGCCCACTTTGTGCAGACGATCCAAAAGCGGCAGGGCCTCCGGATCGCCTGCCTCGAGGAAATCGCTTTCCAAAAAGGCTGGCTCTCCGTCCAGCAGCTCGGCGAGGTCGCCGACGCGCTCGGAAAATCCAGCTACGGGACGTACCTGAAGGACGTTGTCAGCCGCCACCGCATATGAGAGTGGAAAAGCTGAAGATCGAGGGCGCGCTCATGATGATGCCGACCGTGTACGGGGACGCCCGGGGATTTTTCCTAGAGACATGGAACCGGAAGGTTTTTCGCGAGATCGGGCTCGACGTGGATTTTGTCCAGGACAACCACAGCCGCTCGGAAAAATACGTGCTGCGCGGGCTGCACTATCAGGTTGGCGGGCACGCACAGGGCAAGCTGGTGTGGGTCTCAAGCGGGGCGGTTTTTGACGTCGTTGTCGATTTGCGGGAGGGCTCGCCAACGTTCGGCAAGTGGGACGGCCGCCTCCTCACGTCGGCCTGCCATGAGCGGCTCTGGGCCCCGCCGGGGTGCGCGCACGGGTTTCTCGTCGTCAGCGACACCGCCGACTTCCACTACAAGTGTACCGACTACTATGCCCCAGGAAAAGAGCGCGTCCTGAATTGGGACGACAAGGACATCGGGATCCACTGGCCGATGCCGGTCGGCATGAAACCGATCATCGCCGCCCGCGACCAGGCAGCACCTGGATTTCAGGACTGCGAAAAGTATGCAGCCGGCCAGCCCCTGGGAGCTGGGTTCCGGGGCTAAGCTCGCCACCCCGGCAGCCGGCCGTTGTGAAGAGGTCTAACCCGCACATCTCACACTCCGGCTTGGGATGCCGCAGGGTGTAGAGGCGGTCTATGACCGTCGCTGGCTTTGCAACCATGCAGGCATCGACGCTCATAGAGCGACGCTACAACGAGACCGTGAGATATGCGGACTAAATCTAATGCCTAAATCTGATTGGCAGCATGCCGGGATCAGGATAGAAATAATCGCCGTGGACCCTGCCATATTCGCCGCATTGCCTCTCATCTCTGGCGAAATCTGCGAGGAGCTCTTTGCTGCCGAGGAAGACCCGGATGTTACCCTGATGCAGCGGGAGATCTGGCGCGAAATCCGCACCGGTCTCTTGGATGAGGTCCGGGGCCTTCCCGGATTGGACGATCCGGAGCTGTGCAGCCAGCTGCACCGGATTCGAGGGGGGGTTTCGACAGCATCCCTTCTCCGCCTCGGGGCGATCCTCAAGGCCTGGGAAGACGATCCCCGGCTTGGTGCGGATTATCTTCCGCTGGCGCTCGCCACCTGCTCCGACTCGATCTCCACCATTGAGGAGAGGTATCCACATCTCGTCTCCGGGCCAAATCCCGGATAGGCCGCCCGGTCCATGGACTACCTGAATTTTGCAGCGGCCCTCCTTCTGACCCTTACGGCAGGCGTGTGTTTCTTCGGGTCAGGAGCGCCGGGAATATCCCGCCCGGCCCGCAGCTTGCTGGCGCTTTTCCTCGCCTCTGTCGCGGTTCTGCACCTTGCCATCTTGCTGCGTAGGGCCTCTCTCTCGTGGGAGCCATGGGCAGGAATCTCGGGCCCACTCAGCTGTGTTTCCAGCCTGCTCGCACTCACCGCAGCGATCCACCTCGCCAAATGGCGCAGCGCCTGGGCGGCTCCAGCTGTTGCGGTGGCGATTCTCGCCGCGCTCTGCAGCGTGCAGCCCTCCCTCTTCTGGGTCCCGACCCTTTTATGGATGCCCGCCCTGTTCCTTCTCGCAGCCGTTTCCCTCAGGACTCTTGGGCTGGAGGGAAAGGTGGCGTCCCGGCTCTTCGCCGGCGGCATCGCCCTCTTGGCACTTTCGATGCCGGCAGGATTTTTTCGATCCTTCCTGGACGATGCCGATTCCCGCCAGCTGGCTGCGCTGATCCTCATCGCCTCCCTCCGCCTTGCGGCGATCTGCATGATCCTTGTGAGTTCGTGGGCCTTGTACCGGAGCTCTGATCTGGCGACGGAAGATCGCCATCGGAACCTCCGCGCCCGGATGATAGGGTACCTTCTCGCGGTCCTGCTCGTCGCAGGTTGGCCGGCGGCCAACCTGGTGACAAACCACGCGGAGCGCACGTGGCGCGATCAGCTGATGCAGGAGGCGATGCTGGGGGCTGCGGGACTCTACCCCGGCAAGCTCATCAGCCTCACCGGCCAAAAAGACGATTCCCAGCGGCCGGCCTACGTGCGCACGAAAGACCAGCTGCGGCAAATTGCGCGCGCGGGCAGCGGGTACCGGTTTGCCTACCTGATGGCGATGCGCGAGGGGAAGCCGATTTTTTTAGCTGACTCCGAACCGTCCGGAAGCTCTGAAGAATCCCTCCCTGGGGAGATCTTCGAGGACGCCACACCGGAGGTTATGTCCCTCTTTCGCGATCCCCGGCCGATCACCGAAGGGCCGGATACGGACCAGTGGGGGACATGGGTCACCGGCTGGGCCCCTGTTCCCGGCGCGTTCCTTCAGGAATCCCCGATCCTGCTCGGCCTGGATTGCGATGCCGCAAACTGGTATCTCCAGCTCGCGCGCCTTCGGTACGGGGTGATGGCGCTGGTGTTCGGGTTTGCCCTGCTCCTCATCGGGAGCTTCCTTTTGATCGACGTTGCCGCCCGCTCCAACGCCCGCCACTCCGCCTCGGAAGAACGCCTGCGGCTGTCGCTCCAGGGCGCAAACCTGGGCGGGTGGGCGCTCGACCGCTCCGGCCATACCATCAGGCTGGACGGAGGTTGGAGCCTGCTGGTTGGGACCCCGGGCATCGGGACACACCTGCCCATCAGCACGTTTTTTGAAATGCTTCACCCCGAGGATCAGGCGCCGCTCCAGGCGGCCTTCCAGGCCCTGAGGCGTGGGCAGGAACAAACCTTGGACCTCGAGTTTCGCGTGCGGCACCCGGCCGAGGAGACCTGGCGCTGGGTGCTTTGCCGGGGGCGGTTTAGCGGAACCTTGGATGATCCGCACGGCTGCGGCGGGTTTGTGCTCGATATCAACCAGCGCAAGGAGACCGAGGAGCAACTCGCCCGCCAGCGGGAGGAACTGCAGAGGCTCGCCCTCGTTGCGGAAAACACGACGAACGCCGTTGTGATCACCGACACGCAGGGCCGGATTGAATGGATCAATGCCGGATTCACGAGGATCACAGGATATTTTATCGAAGAGGTTAGAGGGCGGAGGCCGGGAGAATTTCTTCAAGGCCCCGAGTCTGATCCGGCGACCGTCGCACGGATCCGGGAGGCTGTTGCGGCAAAGCTCGGTTTTCAAGAAACCCTTATCAACTGCACGAAAGCCGGCATCCCGTTTTGGGTCGCAATCGAGTGCGATCCCCTCCGCGATGCCGCAGGCAACTTTTGCGGCTTCATGGCAATCCAGCAGGACGTCACGGTCCAGCGCCGCACGGAGGTGCTCCTGCAGGTGGTGGCGGAGGTCGGAAAAACCGTGCTGGCCAGGCCGCTGGATATGCCGGAGGCATGGTCGGCACTGGCCTCGCTCATCGGCTCCCGGCTCGGCGTCGACCGCCTGCACATCTTCAGCCTGTGCAGCAAACCGGGCAGCGCGCGCACCGGTTTTTCTGCTGTGACCACGTGGCCGATTGTCCCGGGCATCCTGGATCTGCCGACCGTGATGACGATGCCGACGCAGGCTGCGGAGGATCCTGACTGGCTCATCGACCTGAGGGACGGCAGGCCGGCCCTCAGGGACCAGCGCCAGCCGAACGATCCGCTCTGGCCATTCCTCGCCTCGCCCCGGTGCCAAGGGATCCTCCTGATTCCGCTTTTTGTTTCCGGGAAGTTTTGGGGAGCTGTTTCGTTTGAATCCCACCAGAGGCCGCGCCAGTGGACGGAGGAGGAGATTTCGCTCCTCGAGTCGGTCGCCTACCTGATCGGGTCCCGCCTGGATCTCCAGCGTTTTGAAGGTGAGCTCCGGGAGGCGAAGGAATCTGCCGACCTGGCCAGCCGGGCAAAGAGCACGTTTCTGGCGACCATGAGCCATGAGATCCGCACCCCGCTCAACGCGGTGATCGGAATGGCATCGCTTCTCCTGACAACCCGGCTTGATGCCCAGCAGCACGACTATGCGGCAACCGTTGCCACCTCGAGCGAGGCCCTGCTCGACCTGATCAATGACATCCTGGACTACTCAAAAATTGAGGCCGGACATCTGGAGATCGAGATGGCCCCGTTTGTGCTTTCCGACGTCGTGGGCGAGCCGCTCGAAATCCTTTCCCGTCAGGCATCTGAGAAGGGGCTGACCATCTCCTCCGCCCTTGATCCGGCGCTGCCGCAGGTCGTGGTCGGCGATCGGACCCGGCTCAAGCAGGTGCTCCTGAACCTGCTTTCCAATGCGGTGAAGTTCACCCCCGCCGGCAAGGTCTCGCTGGACGTCACCAGGGAGAAGGATGGGACGCGGTTTGCGGTCAGCGACACGGGCATCGGAATTTCCCAGCCCGTTCAGGAGAAACTCTTCAAACCCTTCGTGCAGGCGGATTCGTCGGTGACCAGGCAGTTCGGGGGAACCGGCCTCGGCCTGGCGATCAGCCTCCGCCTGATCGAGCACATGGGCGGCCGGCTTGGCGTCGAGAGCGTCGAGGGCGCCGGCTCCACGTTCTCATTCACCCTTCCGCTGGCCGGGGGCCACCTGGAGCATGCGGGTCGCGGCGAAGCACCCCGGCGGGAATCCCCCGTCCACCAGGAGGCGTCGAGCCGGGGAGTTCGCGTTCTCGTTGCCGAAGACAACCTTACCAACCAGAAGGTCATCCAGCTCATGTTCCGAAAGCTCGGAATCACGCCGGATATGGTGAACAATGGCCGCAAGGCCGTGGAGGCGGTCAAGAGGACCCCCTATGACCTCGTTTTTCTTGACGTCCAGATGGCCGTTCTCGACGGCCTCGGTGCCGCCAGGGAAATCCGCTCCCATTTTGCGGGCAGCCAGGTCCGGCCGGACCTGGTGGCCATCACCGCAAATGCGTTCAAGGAGGACCGCGAAGCCTGCTTCGCGGCCGGCATGGACTTTTACCTCCCCAAGCCAATCACGCTGGAACAGCTTCGGGCCGCCATCGCCGACGTCAACGAGCGCCGGCAGAGCCACGGAGAGGCGATCTGAACAAACTTACGTGTACTTGACGACTTCCTCGATCGTCGTCAGCCCGTCGTAGATCGAGCGCATGCCATCCTCGCGGAGCGTCGTCATCCCCAGCTCGATCGCCTTCTGGCGGAGCAGGACGCCCGGAGCCCGCTCGTTGATCATCTCGCGGATCGGGTCGGCGATTTTGAGGAGCTCGTAGATGCCCTTACGGCCCTTGTAGCCGGTGTTGTTGCAGGCTTCGCAGCCCTTGCCATAGAAGAAGTTTTTATCTCCGATGTCGAGGATCGAGAGCCCGAGCGAGGCGAGGACGTGCTCGTTCGGCTCATAGGCGGTCCGGCAGGGCACGCAGATTTTCCGGATGAGCCGCTGGGCGAGGATGCACTCGAGCGAGGCGGAGATCAAAAACGGCTCGATCCCCATATCGACGAGGCGGGTCACCGCCCCTGTGGAATCGTTGGTATGCAGGGTGGTAAAGACCAGGTGGCCGGTCAGCGAGGCCTGGATGGCAATCTGGGCGGTTTCGATGTCCCGGGTCTCCCCGACGAGGATGCGGTCGGGGTCCTGGCGCAGGAACGCGCGCAGCACGCGCGAAAACGTGAGCCCGATCCCCTCGTTGATCGGGACCTGGATGATTCCGTCGATCTCGTACTCGACCGGGTCCTCGGCGGTGAGGAGCTTGGCGTCGATCGTGTTGATCTTGCGCAGGCACGAGTAGAGGGTCGTGGTTTTTCCGGAGCCCGTCGGCCCGGTCACGATGAAGATCCCGTTCGGCTTTTCGATCACCTGGAGGATGTAGTCGTAGATCGCGTCCGGCATGCCGAGCGTCTCGAGGTCGAGGTTCACGCTGGACCGGTCGAGGACGCGCAGCACGACGCTCTCGCCGAACGTGGTGGGAAGCGTCGAGACGCGCAGGTCGACCTGGCGGCCGTTGATCGTGCGCTGGATCCGGCCGTCCTGCGGAAGCCGGCGCTCGGCGATGTTGAGGTTCGACATCACCTTCACGCGGGAGATGACGGGCAGGGCCAGGTGCAGGGGAGGGGGATCCATCTCGTACAGCGCCCCGTCTACGCGGTAGCGGATTTTGAATTCGGACTCGAAGGGCTCGAAGTGGATGTCGCTCGCCCGGGCGGCAATTGCCTTGTCGAGGATGAGGTCCACGTACTTGATGATCGGTCCGGTATTGGCCTCGGCCGCCACCGCCTGAAGGTTGAAGGCATCTCCGCCCCCCTCGGTGACGACCAGGTCGGAGCCGGCTCCGAGCTGCGCGATGATGTCGTCGAAATTGGTGACCTCGGAGCCGTAGTGCTGGGTGATCAGGGCCTTCACCTTCGACGGGAACGCCACCATCAAATGGATCTCGCGCCCGAGCGCAAATCGGAGGTCCTCGACCGTCTGCGGGTTCAACGGGTCGGTGAGAGCCACGATGATCGTGTTGCCCGAACCCATGATCGGAATCGCCCCGTGCAGGCGCGCGAGGCCGGAGGGGATCAGTCCGAGCACGGTCGTGTCGGGCGCAAACTCGACCAGGTTGTAAGCCTCGGCCCCGATCGCCTCGGCGATGACGTGGATAAACCCGTCCTCGTCGACGACCGCATGGTTCACGAGGACCTGCTCGATCGGAAGCTCCAGGGCTGCCGCCTCCTGCACAAAATCCGCTGCCTGCCCGGCGCTGATGAGCCCGCGCTCCAGAAAAATCTCGGTGACTTGTCGTGCGTCCATCGGGTCAGTCCAGGTCGGTCATCGTGGTGGTGAGAACCTCATCGGCCGTGGTGAGGCCGGCGAGCACCTTGCGGATCCCGTCCTCGCGGAGCGTGCGCATGCCGAGCTCGCGGGCGCGCTGGCGCAGGGCGATCGTCGAGGCGTTGTTGTTGATCATGTTGCGGACCTCGTCGTCCACCAGAAAAATTTCAAAGATCCCCATGCGGCCTTTGTAGCCCTTGCCGCGGCAGAGCTCGCAGCCGGTCGGCTGCATGATGTGGGAGTCGCTGAGCTGGCCGGCGTCGATGTGCAGCATGTTCATCTCGTATTCCGTGAGCTCGGCGGGGGCCTTGCACTTCGGGCAGAGCCGCCGCACCAGCCGCTGCGCCACCACCGCGCGCACCGAGGTCGAGACGAGGAACGGCTTGATCCCGATGTCCACGAGGCGCGCAATCGCGCTGGGGGCGTCGTTGGTGTGGAGCGTGGAGAGCACGAGGTGGCCGGTCAGCGAGGCGTTCGTCGCAATGCTGGCCGTCTCCAGATCGCGGATCTCCCCGATCATGATGATGTTCGGGGCCTGGCGGAGGATCGAGCGCAGCGCAGCCGGGAACGTCATCCCGATGCTCGCATTGACCGGGACCTGGTTGATCCCGCTCATCTGGTACTCCACCGGATCCTCCACCGTGATCAGCTTCCGATCCGGTTTGTTCATGTAGTTGAGGCACCCGTAAAGCGTGGTCGTCTTCCCGGAGCCGGTCGGCCCGGTGACCAGGATGATCCCGTCGGGGAGGCTGATCTGGCGCTCAAACTTCGCCTGGTCGTCGGAGAGGAACCCGAGGTCGGGCAGGCCAAGCATGAGCGAGGTTTTATCGAGGATCCGCATCACGACGCTCTCGCCGTGCACGGTCGGGATCGTCGAGACGCGCAGGTCGATCGCCTTCTCGCCGAGCTTGATCTGAATCCGGCCGTCCTGGGGGAGTCGTTTCTCCGCGATGCTCATCGAGCCGCTCATGATCTTGATGCGGCTGATCATGGCCGAGTGCAGCTTCTTCGGCGGGCTGGGCATTTCCTGGAGGACGCCGTCGATGCGGAAGCGGACCCGGAACTTTGACTCGAGCGGCTCGAGGTGGATGTCGCTTGCCCGGTTCTGGTGGGCCTCGACGAGCAGGAGCGAGACCATCTTGATGATCGGGGCATCGTCGGCGCCGGCCTCCTCCGACCCCAGGTCCATCTCCTCGCCAAACGAGCCCGTCGCCTCCCCGCCGTAATACTGGATCAGCGCGTTGCGGATCGTATCCGGGGTGGCGCAGACGAACTCGACCTCGCGGCGCAGCTTGAAGGAGAGGTCGTCCATCGTCTGCATGTCCATCGGGTCCCCGATGGCGATCAGCAGAGCCCCCTCGCGCTCGCCGACCGGGATCGCCCGCCAGCGCCGGGCATCCTCAACTGGAAGAAGCTCGATGATGTTGGGCGGAACCACGATCTGAGACAGGTCCATGAACTCCATCCCGTTTTGCGCCGCCAGCGTGCGCGTCACGTCGTCCTGGGTCAAAAACCCGTCGTGGACAAGCGTGGCAACGACCCCGCTGGATTTCATATTGGCCCGGGCATAATCAACTTGGGATCGGGTCACGAGACCGACATCCATCAGGATCTCAACTATGTAATCTTCGTTTGGGGCCACGTCTCGGGAGAAAGTTGTGTGATGTGATTACGGGACTCCCGCAACAAAGTCAACGCCTGTGCAAATTGTTCAAAGCGGGATTGCAGCTCGATGTCCGTCCGGCTAGCTTTCATCGCATCGATGAAATACCCCACCTACCTCTTTTTTGGAGCCCCCGGCAGCGGAAAAGGAACTCAAGGGACCGTGCTCGGCTCGCTCCCCCGGTTTTTCCACTGCGCCTGCGGGGACGTCTTCCGCCAGATGGATACCCGCACCGCGCTCGGCCGGGCCTTCCTCGAGCACTCGAGCAAAGGCCAGCTCGTGCCGGATGAAATCACCGTCGAGCTCTGGCGGGTGAGCATCGAGCATGCGGTCGAGTCCCAGGCGTACAAGCCGGACATCGATTTCCTCGTCCTGGACGGGATCCCGAGGAACATCCGCCAGGCCCAGCTCATGAGCGAAATCATCGACGTCCGTCGGGTATTCCACCTCAGCTGCCCGGACCGCGAGAAGATCGTCGCCCGCCTGAAAAAGCGCGCGCTCAAGGACAACCGCCTGGATGACGCCAACGAAGAGGTCATCCGCCGCCGCCTCGCGACGTACGACAACGAATCCCGTCCGCTCCTCGACTTTTTTGGTCCGAACCTCACCGTGCCGATCGACGCGACCGAACCGCCGGTGGTCGTTCTGCACACGATCCTCTCCCACATCGTCAAGGACCGGCGAAACGCGGGCGACTTTACAGAAACCCCGAACGCCTGACCCGATGGAGCAATTCGAAAGCTTCCGCGCCTCCTCGCTCTTCTGCACCACGTGCAACCAGGCCATGCCGGTCCGGGAAAAACTCCTCCTCGTCCTCCCGGGTAAAGAAATTTTCGACTACCTCTGTACCAGCTGTGCCTCGTCGCTCGGCCAGCGCGAGGTCATCGCCGGCCACCGCCCCGCTCCGCCCCGGCGCGCTGCCCGGCGTCCGCCAGGCGGGCTTTTGACCTGACGCGCTGGCGAAATGAAAACCGTCTTTTGTGGAACGGGGGAAATCGGGCTGCCGGCGCTGCGTTGGCTGGCCGATTCCGGCGGGCACGAGGTGGTCGGGGTGATCACGCAGCCGGACCGTCCGGCGGGGCGGGACCTGAAGCCCCGGCCGTCGGCGATCAAGAGCGAGGCGCTGGCGCGCGGGATTCCGGTCGCGCAGCCGGAGAAGATCCGCCATGATTTTTCCGCTCTCGCAGCGTGGGCCCCGGACGTGATGGTCGTCGCCGCCTACGGACAAATTTTGCCGGCCTCGGTGCTGGGAATCCCTCGCATGGGGTGCATGAACCTGCATGCCTCGCTGCTGCCGCGGCATCGGGGGGCGTCTCCGATTCAGGCCGCGATCCTGGCGGGGGATGTCGAGACCGGGATGACGGTGATGTACATGGATGAGGGGCTCGATACGGGGGACATTCTCCTCGAGCATCGCCTGACGATTGGGGAGAACGAGACCGGCGGCGAACTTCACGACCGCCTCGCCCTGCTTGGGGCCGGCGCTCTCGAGGAGGCGCTCGGCCTGCTCTCTGAGGGCGTGGCCCCGCGCCGCCCGCAGGATTCGTCGCTGGCCACGTACGCTCCGAAGCTGGAAAAGCAAGACGGCCGGCTCGACTGGCGGGAATCGTCCGGCGCGCTGCTGCGAAGGGTCCGGGCGATGACCCCCTGGCCGGGGGCGGCCGCGCGGTGGGACAACGGAGCCGTCCTCAAGATCCATTCCGCCACCAGCGGGCCGATGGAGGGGGACCCCGGAACCGCGCTCGCGGCGACGGCAGACGGCCTGGTCGTGGGAGCCGGCAGCGGATCGCTGGTCATCCGGGAAATGCAGCTCGAAGGCCGGCGGCGGATGTCGGCAGCCGAGTTCCTGCGAGGGTGCCCGATCGTTCCTGGAAGGAAATTCGATTTGTCCTTTTCAGTTCCCTTCTGATCGGATTGGATGGGTCGCATCCCGCATGTCCATCCCTTCCACTCCGCGATACAAACGAGTCGTCCTGAAGCTGAGCGGCGAGGCCCTCCGCGAGCCTGGCAGCCGCGATAACATTTCCCCGCAGATCGTCGCCCAGATCGCCGGGCAGATCGCCGAGGTTCAAAAGATGGGGGTCGAGCTCGTGGTGGTTGTCGGGGGAGGAAATATCTGGCGCGGGCTCTCGGCGAGCCACCGGGGGATGAACCGCACGACCGCCGACTACATGGGGATGCTGGCCACCGTGATCAACGGACTGGCCCTGATGAGCGCGCTCGAGGGGCTGAAGGTAAACGTGCGCGTGCAGACGGCGATCGAGATGCACAATGTCGCCGAGCCGTTCATCCTGCGCCGCGCAATCCGCCACCTCGAGCAGGGACGGGTCGTCATCTTTGTCGCCGGCACCGGGAACCCGTTTTTTTCCACCGATACGACCGCCGCCCTCCGTGCCAACGAGACCGGGGCGGAGGTCATCCTCAAGGCGACAAAGGTCGACGGCGTCTATGATTCGGATCCGGTCAAAAACCCGGACGCCGTCAAGTTCCCGCACATCACGTACAGCGAGGCGCTCGCGCGCCGCCTTCAGGTCATGGATTCGACCGCGTTCAGCCTCTGCATGGACAACAAGATGCCGATCATCATTTTTGATATGAACCAGCCGGACAACATCCGCCGCGCGATTGTCGGAGAAAAGGTGGGGACCCTGGTCTCCGAAAAACCCGAAGACCTTGTATGAGCATCGAAGAAGTCATTTTTGAGGGCGAGGAGAGCATGGAGAAGGCGGTCGAGTTCATGACCCACGAGTTCCATTCGATCCGCACCGGCAAGGCGTCGCCCGCGCTGGTCGAGAATATGGACGTCCTTGCCTATGGGTCGATGATGAAGCTCAAGCAGCTCGCCCTGATCACTGCCCCCGAGCCGCGCCTTCTCGTCATCCAGCCGTTCGACGGCTCCACGGTCAAGGACATCGAGCGCGCGATCAACGAGTCCCGGCTCGGCATCAACCCGGCGGTCGATGGCAAAATTATCCGCATCCCGATCCCCGAACTCTCGGAAGAACGCCGCCGCGATCTCGCAAAAACCGTAAAGTCCCTCGCCGAGGAGGCGCGGGTCCGCATCCGGGCCTGCCGCCGCGCGGCGATGGAGGGTGCCAAGAAGATGGAGAAGGACGGCGACCTCACCGAGGATTCGCTCCGGGACGCCGAGGCCGAAATCCAGAAGCTCACCGACAAGGCCGTCGCCGACATCGACAAGCACGCCGCCAACAAAGAGGCGGAGCTCATGAAAATATGAAGACCGTCCTTTTTGCTATCCTGATCGCACTCTGCGCGCCGGCCGTCCGGGCCGAAGTCGTCCGCCCGGCCCCGGAATTTTTCTGGGTCGATTCGACCGGAGCCCGAAAGAGTTCGAAAGCACTGCTCGGGCGTCCGGTCATCCTGCTCATCGCCAACTCCCCGCGCGAGTGGGCCTTCCGGGCGCAGGTCGGGCAGCTCCAGAGCATGTACGAGCGCATCGCAGCCGACAAAGCAGTCTGCGTGGCTGCCTTCTCGCAGGCCCCTGGCGTCGTCCGCTCGAACATTCCGTTCCTGCTCGCCGCCGACGGCCCGCAAACCGCATACAGCCTCCAGGTCGACCGGGGGTTTGCAATCGCGATCATCGGGAAGGACGGCAACCTCGACTACACCGGGACCCGCGTCCTTCCGGTGCAGCGGATCTACGATATCCTCGACAATTCGTTTGTCGTCCAGAAATCGCTGCGCCGCCAGTAGCCCGGTCTGTAAAAATCTCCCCTTTCAAGCAACGGAGGAAAACCTGCTGCCATCACCAGCTTGATTTTATCCTATAAATCACAGTCGGATTCATCATGAAGCTCTTGAAGAGCATGAAGATTATACCATTTCACCATCGAAGCAGGTCAAATCAACGGACGGCTCGGCGAGGCATCCCTACCAATAATTGGTAGGGGCGCACCGCCGGGGTGCCCCACTTTTTATACCTATCCCGCTGTGAGTTTGGTATCAGATGTTTGTGAACAAGACGGGCGCATCTCCGAAAGTTGTACATCTGTCAGGCAGAGGACTTCCGGGTTCGGAGTTCCGCCTTTAGGCGGTGCCTTTTGGGCGGCCACCTCACCCGCCAGCCGCCTCAAGGCGGAACTCCAAACAAGATTCCTCAAGCCGGAGCCCTTTTTTGCAACTTTCCGAGATGCGCCCAACAAGACTGCCAGATGGAGTTCATTCGACAGATGAATCCGACTACTTTATTTCACCGAACGGTTCCCTACGTCCTGCTCTTGCGCTGCTTCATGGTAAATTTCTTTCCACCGTTTTTTTAACTGAGGAATTTAGGATCATGTGCGCGAATCTCGGAGCTTTGGCCATGCCATGAACACCTGTAAGATCGACATCAAAGCCGTTCCGAACGCCTCCCGCGACCAGATCGTGGGATGGTTGGGCGAGAGTCTCAAAATTCGCGTGCAGTGCCCGCCCGAGGATGGCCGCGCCAACCAACGGCTCTGCAAGCTCCTTGCCGCATATCTTGAACTGCCGAAAGACGCGGTATCCGTCGTGCACGGACTGACCAGCCCGCACAAGACGGTGGAGATCCGAGGACTATCGGTGGAGGAATTCAAAATGAAAATCCTGCCTCACAAGACGCCCGCGTCCTCCCGCTGCCCGTAGTGGAGTAAAACGCCCCGGGAAAGCCCGTGTCTGAGTGCAGAATGATCCCGTCGATCGTTGGTCAAACGATTGGATCATGGACACTACCCCGATGGGGTAGTACGCGGTTCATACAATAACCCCAGGGTAGCTTCGCAACCCTGGGCTGGGAGATGAGATCCCCTTCGGGGAATTCCCCACGAGCCGATCCCCTTCGCGCCTTCGTGGCTTCGTGTGAGCCACCCGTTTTGCGCGGTTTTGGTTCCTCCTCTACCGGTTCGCAGGCCCTTGGAATTTTGCACTTTCGGGGCACCCATGTGGCGGGCTGCCTGCAGAATTTCTGCCGGAATTGCTCGGCAAAGCCCATTCAGCCTGATAAGCCCAATGGATCATCATGGATACCTGGTGGCTCAATTTGAGTATTCCCCTTCAGATTTTTTACGGCATGGGGATCATTGCGGGGATTTTTCTCGTGATCGAGACCGCCCTGGCGCTCTTCGGGTTCAGCCACCACGACATGCCGGACGTGGCGACCGACCACCCGGACCAGCTCGGGATGCTGTCGCTGCGCACGATCACCGGGTTTTTCTTTGGGTTCGGCTGGGCCGGGGCGATCGCCTTGAAGGCCGGTTTTCCGCTGCTCGTCGTGATCCTGATTGCCAGCCTTGTCGGTGCGGCGTTCCTGCTCGGGATCTATGGCTTGATGCGGCTGCTGTTCTCGATGCGGGCCAGCGGGACCCTGAACTACAAAAATGCGATCGGCCAGGTGGCGACCGTTTATGTGACCGTTCCGCCGAACCGCCAGGGTGGCGGGCAGGTGGAGGTGATGATCCAGGGCCGCCTGCAAACCATCTCGTGCATGACCTCCCACCAGGAGCCACTTTCCCCGCAGAGCAAAGTCCGCGTCGCCGGTCTCATCGACCAGGGAACGCTCGACGTCGTCCCTCTCTAAAATATTATGATTGAAACCCTCATCCTCGTTGTCGGCGCCATCGTCTGCTTTTTTGTCGTCGTTGTCTCGTTCGCCTCCCGCTACAAGCGCTGTCCCTCGGACAAAATCCTGGTCGTCTATGGCAAGGTGGGCGGGGATAACCTCTCCGCCCGATGCTACCATGGCGGCGCGGCGTTCATTTGGCCGATCATCCAAGACTACCAATTCCTCGACCTGACGCCGATCCCGATCGACATCAAGCTCGAGGGCGCACTCTCGCAGCAGAACATCCGCGTGAACACGCCGTCTACGTTCATGGTCGGGATTTCGACCGAACCCGGGGTGATGGAAAATGCGGCCGAGCGCATGCTCGGCCTCGACCTCGAGCAGGTCCGGCAGCTGGCGCGTGATATCATCTTCGGGCAGATGCGCGTCGTCATCGCGACGATGCCGATCGAGGCAATCAATGCCGACCGCGACAAGCTGATCGCAAACATCTCGATGGGGGTCGAGGTCGAACTGAAAAAGGTCGGCCTCCGGCTCATCAACGTCAACGTCCAGGATATCACCGACGCATCGGGATACATCGACGCGCTCGGCAAGGAGGCGGCAGCCCGCGCGATCAATGAGGCAAAAATCAAGGTCGCCCAGCAGGAACGCGACGGCGATATCGGCGCGGCGGAGGCGCAGCGCGACCAGCGCATTCGCGTGGCCGAGGCAAACGCCCGGGCGACCGAGGGCGAAAATCTTTCCGCCGTCCAGATCGCCCAGTCCACCGCCCTGCGCCGGGAGCAGGAGGCCGAGGCACTCCGTCTCGCCACCGCCGCCGAAAAGGTTGCGGCCGCAAAGTCATTGGAGGAATCTTACGTGGCCGAAGAGCTCGCCGAGCGCCAGCGCGCGAAGCGCGACGAGGCCGCGCAGACGGCGACGATCGTCGTGCAGGCCGAGATCGAGCGCCGCCGGATCGAGGTCATCGCGGAGGCCCAAAAAAATCAGGTCCGCCTCGCGGCCGAGGCCGCGAAGCTGCGGATCGAGCTTGAGGCCGAGGCAGAAAAGCGCCGGATCGAGCTCACCGCGCAGGCGGAGGGCGAACGCCAGCGGCTCACCAAGCTGGGCGAAGCCGAGGGGCTTAAGGCATTTATGGAGGCCCAGGCGAAGGGCACGCTCGCACAGCTGTCCGCTCGGGCGGATGGCTTCCGCGCGATCATCCAGGCCGCCGGAGGTGCCGACGAGGCCGCCCGGCTCATGGTCACCGAGCAGCTGCCCAAGCTGGTCGAGGAGCAGGTCAAGGCGATCTCGAACCTCAAGATCGACTCGGTGACGGTCTGGGAAGGCGGGCGCGGGAAAGACGGGAAGGGGAGCACCGCCGACTTCCTCTCCAGCCTCGTCGGCGCGCTCCCTCCGCTCCAGGAACTCACCAAAAATGTCGGGCTCGAGCTGCCGGAATTCCTTGGCAGGCGCCAGGCCTCCCCGGAGTCGGCGCCACTGGCAATTCCCTCTCCCCAGCCGGCGGTGCTGCCCGACCAAAAACTTCGCCTCTGGCTCGCCGATCACCGCGAGCTTCTCATCGCATTTGATTCGGACGAAAATGGATCTGTCGACGACCGCGAGCTCGAAAACGCGCTCGTTCTCACCAAGCAATGGGCGGACAAAGCCCGCAGCACCCCGAACGCCCAGTGGTTCATCGCCAGCGAAGGGAAGTCGGTCGGGCCGAAGTCCTGGCGCGAGCTCGGCGAGCTCGTCCGCACGCAGCCCGACCTCCTGATCTGCCTCGAAGACGCCGATTTTTGGATCCCATTCCGGGCGGTCGAGATGGCTGTCTGATCCATTCGCGAACTGCCGGAATCCGAATTCAGGAAACTGATGACTCCCCAGCATCGTTGCAGGGGAACTGGAACTGCAGAAGTGGGGTCCGGGTGGAATGGATCGTCCAAAAGACATGGGGTCGCATCTTGACAGTTGACACAAAATCAAACGCCCGGGGTGCGTACATAGGTGCAGAATGATCCAGTCGATCGCTGGTCAAACGATTGGATCATGGTCATTGCCCCGCGCGGGTAGAGTGCGGTTGGTACAATACACCCAAGGTAGCTTCGCAACCTCGGGCTGGGAGATTTGATCCCCTTCGGGGAATTTCCCACGAGCTGATCCCCTTCGCTGCTTCGTGCCTTCGTGTGAGCCACCTGTTTTGCGCGGTTTTGGTTTCTCATCCGCCCCTTCCTTCGCTATAGGTTCTTTCCACCGCGATGCATGATGTCCTCCAAACAGACCTTTTCCCGAAGGCGAGGCTTTCGCTGGACGCCCTCAGCGTCTTTTCGGACGCAGCCGCCGAGGATCGGGGGGCCATTCACACCAGGCCCGAAGTGGCCGAGTTCGTCCTCGATGCGGTGGGATGGGTGGAATCCAAATCTCTAGAATCGCTCCGGCTTTTGGAGCCATCGGCTGGAGAGGGAGATTTTCTCCTGCCCGCTGTCGAGCGCCTACTTTCTCGGGTCAGCCCAGACGACTTGGCGATCGAGGATTGCATCTGCGCGGTCGAGGTGAACCGGGCGGCCTTGCAGGTCTGCCAGAACCGCCTCAGGGCGCTTCTCTTGGGCCATAGATGGAGCCCGGGTGCCACCGAGGCGCTCTTGGATAAGTGGCTGCTCCATGAGGACTTTCTGTCCGTTCCGTTGGACAGCACGTTTTCGCACGTTGTGGGCAACCCACCCTACATTCGTTTGGAAAACCTCCCGAAGAATTTACTCAAGGCATATCGTGCCCGCTGGCGCTCGCTCTTTGACCGCGCCGACCTCTACGTCGCATTCATAGAAAAGTCCCTCGAACTTCTGCAGTCCGGCGGTCGGCTGGGTTTCATCTGCGCCGACCGCTGGATGAAGAACCGATACGGTGGTCCGCTGCGCGACATTGTCGCTACGGGATTTCACTTGGAATCCTACGTGGATTTCACCGGATGTCCGGCATTCTTTGACGAAGTGGATGCGTACCCGGCCGTAACCGTTATCCGCAAGGGAAACGGTGATACGACACGCGTGGCCTTTCGTCCGGCGATCTCCAAGGAAGCACTCGTTCCCCTAGCGAAGGCGCTGACCTCCGAAAAGAAACACCCTCAGGTCACCGTCCTCTCAGGCATCTGCCGGAACGATGAGCCGTGGTCGTTTAATGAAAACGGGGGCATGCCGATCATCCGGAAACTTGAGGCCACTTTTCCCACGCTGGAAGCGGCAGGTTGCAAAGTCGGCATCGGGGTTGCCACCGGTGCGGATGCGATTTTCATTGGCTCTGATTCTGCGCTCGACGTCGAACCCAAGCGCAAACTTCCGCTCGTTACGACGAAGGATATCCGCCATGGCCGGGTCGAGTGGGGTGGGCTGTTTGTGCTCAACCCGTTCGAGACGGATGGTGGACTGGTCAACCCTGACGAATATCCCAAGTTCCGCGCCTATATCGAACGTCATCGCGGTTTGATCCAAAAACGAAATGTTGCCGCCAAGAACCCGAACGGCTGGTTCCGAACGATTGACCGAATTCATGCTCCGCTGACCAACACACCCAAGCTGCTCATTCCCGACATCAAAGGTTCTGCCCATGTCGTCTTGGAAGCCGGGCACTACTACCCGCATCACAACCTGTATTTTGTCACCTCGGATTCCTGGGATCTGCATATTCTCCAGATGATCCTGAGCAGCCGCGTCGCCCACGCCTTTATCGCGGCCTATAGCCCGCGCATGCGCGGCAATTTTCTCCGCTTCCAAGCCCAGTATCTCCGCCGCATCCGGATCCCCCGGTTCGAGGAAATGGACAAGGCCCTAAAGAAAGATGCCCTCGCTGCCTCGCGCTCACCGTCGCAGGGCGAGAAGGATCGCGTCATTCAAAAACTCTACGGCCTAACCACAAGCGAATGGGACCAACTGGACCCCGCAATCTTGACTGCATAATCAGCCATGGCCACCACATTGATCACCTACGAAGACCGGCTCCGCCAGGCCGTTCGGTTCTTTTGGCGTGGTCGGCGCGATGCAGTCAAAAAACAACTGGCAACCGGAAAGGTTGACCAGGGAAACCGGGGTGCCGTTACGGGCGGCAAGAACCTGGACGCCTTCCGCGACATGATTGTCGATGTAGTGAAGCGTCATGGCCCGGAGGGATGCGAAGTGCATCGAGGAAAAACGATGGTTGTGCTCCCGGGATTTTTCCGGCCCACGAAACAATGGGACCTGCTCATCATTTTTCAGGAGCGACTCCTGGCCGCCTTTGAATTGAAATCCCTCTGCGGACCGTCGTTCGGAAACAATGCCAATAACCGGTGCGAGGAAGCCATGGGGAGCGGATACGATTTTCGAAAGGCCCAAAGCGAAGGCCTCTTCGGTCGAGGTGCATCCCCCTTCCTCGGCTACTTCATTCTCGTCGAGGATTCACCTGGCTCGCGCGTTCCCGTCAGTGCGAAGTCGCCACACTTTCCAACGGACAAGGCCTTTCACTCCTCCTCCTACCAGCAGCGAATGAAGATCCTCTGCGAGCGCATCGTGGAGCAGCATCTCTACTCATGCGCCTCAGTCCTTGTAGCGCCGAATGAGTCGAAATCCGGCGAATCCTCCCACCTTTCAAACCAGACATCTTTCCGGTTCCTCCTCTCACGGCTCGCAGGACATCTTGCCAGCGAGGCGGATTTAGTTGGAACCCCGAAAGCCAGAGTCAGGGACGAGCCGGCGATTTGTGAAACCGGTTCGTTGATCGCTGGGGAGTGGTTTACTTCGATTGAAAGCCCCGAGGAACTGCCGTCTGATTTATCATGAATGTTAATGTGAAAGAACAGACCCCTTTGGTAGCTGCCAAGCTTCCATCTAATTTACATATGCTTTCTGAAGATCACGTCGTCGACAGTGTATGCCTGCTTCTCGAGTCCCTTGGATATACGATTAAGCATAGATCCTACACGAGAGCCAAAGGGCATGACATCCATGCCACTCATCCAACTAAGGCCGATATTGTAGTAGAGGCAAAAGGCGAGGGATCGAACACCCCAACATCACGCCGATACGGGAAGACTTTTACCAAAGGCCAAGTAAATGATCATGTGGGACGTGCACTTCTTCGCGCTCTTCACAGCAAAGCAAAAGGCCTCGACTCAGGCGTAGCATTCCCGAGCGATACAAATCACAGAAACGAGATAGAGCCAATTCGTGAACTAATCAAAAAAGCAGGAGTTCGTATTTTTTTTGTAGATAAAAATAAATCAACAAAAGAAATATAAGGAGAACGCATACACTTATTGTTTTGTTCTTCTTATTTTATCAATACTGCAAGATAAGTAATACAAAAAATCAGGCTTTTGCTTTGGTTCGCACATCTGAATAAAAAGTGCTAGAAATGGCCAAACAAAGCAAGCGCACACGATAGCGAAAATAACAACGCTAGGAATATCCGAAACCGTTAGTTCGCTTGAGGTTTGTTGTTTGAAATAGCTAATCAAGATAAAACCAACAAAAAGAGCTGGTATTGCTGCCCAGATCTTAGCGGTTTTTGCTGATTTAATACTTTGTAGATATTTTTTCTCAGCGTTGTCAAAAGCAGCTAACCGCTCGCCCAGGTATTCTTCTTCAGGCTTCATTGGTGGCGGCAGGCGCCATGAAAGAGCGGGGCTGCCTGCCGAAACATTAGGTGCTGATATTTCTGATGTGATTGTCACAGGATCTGCATCAATATTCTTGATCTCTGTTTCGATACCTTTTTCTAACAAGGCATCAGCGAGAAGACTCCAGTCCATTGTCATAAGGTCTATCTGATCTACGAGTCCGATCAGGTCATCTAGAGCCGCCTTCGAGCTATAAACCTGCACAAGTATTTGAGCTAGCTTTTTGGTAGCAACAAAATCATCAAGACCTTCAGATTTGATTTCTTCAATTCTCGTTTCCCAAAAGTGACGAACATCAGGATTGTATTTGATGTAATCAAATACGAATGCTGTTGCGCAGCTGAATAAAGGCGGGGAACCGGGGCCGTCTGATTCTTCAATCATGACGGGGCTTGGTGCGCGGGGCTCGTTTGGAATGTGGTGAACGTTTCGCCGGGGAGGGCGGCGGAGCGAA
>Ga0247844_1000718_pt1 | contig 67936 bp, 69 predicted proteins | sample LaCtaG_FD_192421 | JGI IMG/M metagenome (GOLD analysis project Ga0247844, IMG submission 192421) | Freshwater microbial communities from meromictic Lake La Cruz, Castile-La Mancha, Spain - LaCruzMarch201714.5m_1 | ecosystem: Environmental > Aquatic > Freshwater > Lake | place: Spain: Castile-La... | reverse complement strand
ATCATCGTCCAACGCGGTGGCGTCCATAGTGTTTGTCATCTTGTTTCTCCGGGTCTGAATGGAATCCAATGTACCAAGAGTACACCCCGCGAACAAGCACTTTCTTGACCAGGAGCAAGCAGGGGGTTCTATCCACACCCCTTTCACCGTTCACGCCTTGGCAAGCGTGCGCTGGCCCACACCCAATGCCGCCACCACACTCAGCAAAAGCACCAGGGCCGCGCCCAGCAAGGTGGCACCATACCAGCCCCGGTCCATGAACACGCCAAACACCATGGGCGAAATGGCGAAGCCGGTGTCCAGCCCCGAATAAACCAGGCCATACACCCGGCCCGTGGCGCCCTTGGGCGTGGCCTTCTTGATCATCATGTCGCGCGATGGCCCGCCACTGCCCACCGCGAATCCGGTTGCAGCCAGCACCACCATCGTGCCAGTCGCACCCAACATGCCGGTGCCACACAAGGCCAGCAACACGGCACCCACCGCCATGGCAAGGGCCACCACCCGGTCGCTGTTTTCCGATCGAGCCGCAATAAAGCCGCCCACAAACATGCCCACCGCGCCGCACAGCATGTAGGCGGTCAGCGTCAGCGTTGCGGCTTCAAAACTGACCCCGTGCATGGCCTTCAAAATAGACACCAAAAAGCTCTGCACCACCGCCAGCGTCATGGTTGACAACAGGAAGAACCCAAAGCACCACCACACGACCGGCAGCTTCATGAACGCCATGTCATGCTCTTTGTGCACTTCAGGGTCGTGCTGGACGACCCGGGTTGCCAGCTTGTCACGCTGCAGGTACAGCACCACAAAAATTGCCACGTACATCAGTGCGGCGGCCAGATACGCGTTGCGCCAGCCCACGGCAAGGCCCATGCCGGCAAAAAATACGGGCGCAGCCGCCCAGCCCAGGTTGCCAGTCAAGCCGTGTGCGCTAAACGCGTAGCCCAAACGTGGCGCCGAGACGCGCTGGTTCAAAATAGTGAAATCCACCGGGTGAAACGTGGCATTACCCAAACCCGCCAGCGCCGCGACCAGCAGCAGTCCGGCGTAGCCCGTGACCATGGAGGCGGCCACACACGCCGCCATAAAAATACCCAACGCCACAAACAACAAGGGCCGCGCACCGAGGCGGTCCACCACAAAGCCGGCCGACGCCTGCCCTACCCCCGACACGACAAAAAACACAGTCATTAACAGCCCCAGCTCAGAAAAACTCAATCCGAACTCGGTCATAAACACGGGAAACATCAGCGGTAGCAGCAAATGCCCAAAGTGCGAGCTGGCATGGGCCAGCCCCACCAAGCCAATGATGGTGGCGTCTTGTTTCAGCGGAACGTCGATGGACGAATGGAGTGCGGCAGTAGTCATGCCTGCATCGTAGGGGTTAGCACCGCTTCTGAATTGCGACAAATAGCCAATAATCATCGAATACCAGACAAACCCAAAAACCAAGCCCGATGAAGCGCAAGCCCACCCTGAAACCCGAGCGCATTGACGACCGTGAAGACCGCACCCCCACCCAGCAGCGCCCGGTGCGCAGTCGGGCCCGCGCCATGGCGATGGATGCGCATCTGGCGCCCCACCAGCACCCCTGGACCCAGCTCACCTACTGCGCCAGCGGCCTCATGCAGGTCACCATTGCTGAAAATGGGCTGGAGACCACCTTCATCGTCCCACCCTCACGCGCGCTGTGGATTGCGCCCGGTGTGCAGCACACCGTCACGGTGCTGGAAGCGGCCGAATTTCGCACCGTGGACCTCAATGCCTCGGTCACCCCGCAGGGCTGGCAAGGTTGCCGGGTGATCGTGGTGACCAAGCTGCTGCGCGAACTGATCCACGCGCTGGAGAACTCGCAGCCCGGCCCCCGGGACGACGCCCTGATGGCGCTCACTCTGGACGAAATCGCCCAGGCCGACATCCAGGCGCTGGGCGTGCCACTGCCGCGTGACAAACGCCTGCGCGCCCTGTGTGAGGCGGTGCTGCGCGCACCGGATGAGCGTGCCACGCTGGCTGAGTGGGCGGTGGACATTGGTGCCAGCGAGCGCACCGTGGCCCGGTTGTTCCGCACTGAGCTGTCTACCAGCTACCAGCAATGGCGCCAGCAAGCCATATTGGCACACGCCCTGCCCATGCTGGCGCGCGGCACACCCATCAGCCAGGTCGCATTTGCCAGCGGCTACGCCAGCGACAGCGCCTTCTCCGCCATGTTCAAGGCAGCGTTGGGGCAGCCACCCAGCTTTTTTCAGGTAAGAAATGGGCTGTAGCCCCCGTGGAATATGCGTGAGCAGCTACTATTTTTATAGCGCCGACAGGGTGCCTTGGCAGCGCTTCAGGCGGCACCGCCAGCGGGGTACTTCTGGGCGTTGACGATCATCTTGACCCGCGCCGCTGCGATCAAGTCGATGCCCAGCTTGTCGGTAAGCTGCAGCAGGTAGAGCAATACATCTGCAGCCTCCGCACCGACCTCTGCTTTTTTGTCGGCACTTAGATCGCAACTTTGTGCCTCGGTCAGCCACTGGAAGTGCTCCAGCAGCTCAGCCGCCTCCACCGACAAGGCCGAGGCCAGGTTTTTGGGCGAATGGAACTGCGCCCAATCACGCGCCTGTGCAAAGTCGCGCAGGGCAAGGGTCAGGGATTGAAGGTCATTGCTCATTGGTGTGGCTCAATATTTCGGATGAAAAGTAATCGAAATACCCGCAGCTATTGCGTAAGCTGATCCTATATTTATAGCATGCACCGGCTGCATCGGGGCAAAACGGCAGGCCTTCACGTTGATAGCTCGGATAGTTTGCGTAAGGTCAGGGCCAGCGGCTTTGCGCGCTGCTGGCTAAAGGAGTCACCTGGCAAGTGCCCGGACAACGCCTGCTCGAATTCCGGGTCTGAGAAAAGCGCGGTGAATTCCGCCGCCATGTAGGCGCGCAGCTCCGGTACGGCAGCCCGGCACTCGCCAAGCAACTCGGGCCGTCGGTCGGCAACCGTGATGATGTCCTCCAGGTCATGGCTGCCCAAGTAATCGGGTTTGCCATTGGCATGTTTGCCCCGGTCTTTGAATGCTTCCAGCTTGGTTCCAATGAACACGGGGGCCGTAATGAGCCTGATGCTTGTTCCGCTGGGCAATACAACCGCTTCTGCCGTGTCCAGCGCCAGCGGATACCAGCGGTTTGCAAAGCCCAGAATGTCTTTCACCGTCGGCATCAGATCCAGTGTGACGCTTTTGTACACCCAGCGACAAATGGGCGCGTCGGGGCGCATGTCGTTGCTAAAGCCCTGTGCACGGACTTGTTTTTCTATGCTGTGGTAATCGTGCACAGTTAAGGCCTGGGCCACGATGTCCACGTCTTCGGTGATACGGATGCGGTCCGGTCGCTCCCGCGTGAGCAGCAAGCCCGTGGCACAACCACCGACAAAAATCACGCGCTCACACACCGGGCCGAGCGCCTGTGCCACCAGTTCCAAAATCGCCAGATTGGGGTTCTTGAATGCAGCCATCAGCTCAACCTTTCTTCCAGCAATTTGCGGGCCATTTCACGCTCACGCGCCTGGCCAATGCGTAACGCGTCGAACAGGGCCAGCAACTCATACAAGGCCGGGTCCTTTGCCGCAGCCAAGGGCAAATTCGGGTACAGCGGCAACAGCACACTGCCGCGCACCGGGCCGTCGGCATGCGGCCACACGGGCGGCATCTCATCGGCAAACAGCACCTTGGACTTGAGTGGCTCCACACCATAGGCCGTCGGAAAGCCCATGGTGATCTCACCGCGCACTGCCGGGAAAAAGTAAGCTGCCCCCTGCAACACCATAGGCCGGAACGCCGCCATGACCAATGCAGGCGCGCCACTTACTTCGGTCAACAGCCGCGCGCCAGTCAGGCGCGCCATGCAGGCATGGGCCTCAAATTGGGACATATGCATGGCCTGCGCCAGCGCCACATAGGGTAGCCTTTGCCCCGCCAGACACACCAGCTTAAACGCCATTGCCAAGTCTTGCGGCTTAAGTGACCACTGCGCCTGCGCCAGTCGTGCCTTGATTCCTGTTGAACTCATTTTCGATATATGTAATATGCAGTTTGCATAAATATTACACCAAATATCAAACTAAAGTTAAATATGCAGTTTGCATACCGCAGGTGTTTGACATTCGCTATTAGCGAATTCCGACTACCCCCCGCACCACCAACTCGTCAAACCCGGTTTCCGCATCCAGCTCCCGGGAAAACTCCCATTCAGGAAGCAATGCCAGCAAAACCTCCGCCGTGGTGCGAACGATGCAACCCGCCGCCACATGCCCGCCCAGCACCTGACCGGTGGATGTGCTCAGGGCCATGTGCAGGTGCGAGCTGCTATTGGTGCCGTCAAACGCAACCGTGCCCGACAGGCTAAGGATTTCCATATCGCCGGTGAGGCGCTCTGGATGCCCGGCACCGGCAAACCTCAGACCCGCAGTGCACAGGCTGCCGATGCCAGAAAGCACAAAGGCGGCGCGACAGTTTTGGGTTGTTACGGCGTCCTCCAATGCGGTGCGCAAGTCTTGGCCGGGGCTTAGGCGGATGGGAAGGGTTTCCATGATGATTCCATATAAAAAGTGCCTACAACCCCCGCAGAATATGCGTAGCCAGCTATCAAACAAATAGCAACCAGCACCCACCGGAGTGATTCCAAGCCCGGCGGATTGCTGCCTTTGCCATCGCCCATGTTGAGCCCGATGTATGCAAAGGCCCTGGGTCAGCGCAGGCGCGCATTGACCTCGTCTTCATCCAGGCTGGCAAACACCGCGTTATGGCGCCCGGTGAGCGGCCCACCGCCGGGGATGACATCGCCGGCGTCGTCATAGCCGAGGGCCTTGAATTTCCAGGCCGCATTGATCCATTTCAGGTTGCCAACATGCGCACCCTGGTCCGTGAGCACTTGGCACACCTGGTCGTTCAAGAGCTGGAGTATGAGTCGGGTCATGTTGAATTGGCTTGAAAATTGTCATTCATCACAGGCACCGAGCGTGGCTATCATGGCCGCATGGTATCGCCCACTCCCACCCAACACCAAACCGCTGCCGCACTTGGTGCGCTGGGCCAATGGTTGCGTGCATGGTGGAACCTCATTAATGTAAGCGCGGCGCTGGTGGTGCTGGCGCTGTCCCCGTCCAGCTACCGGGGTGCCAATCGCACCCTACTGCACTGGCATGTGTACCGCAGCACGGCACCTGTTTTATTGGGCTTTAGCCTGCTCAGCGCCGTTGTGACGGTGGTGCTCACGCACATTGTGCTGACCACCGCGACCACCTACGGGCTGACACAGTTTGCGCTGCAAGTGGTGATACGGGTACTGGTGCTGGAGATCATTCCCCTGGCTGCGGCTCTGTTTGTTGCCCTGCGCTTCACCATTCCTGCCGCCACCGAGCTGGCCCAAATGCAGGGCCTGCGCCCCATGCAAACCGAAGCACTGCCCCGCGTTGTGGCCGGCATGGTTGCTGGCATTACGCTGACCGCCCAAAGCTGCCTGGTAGCGCTGGTGATGGCCTATATCGCTGCCCACGGCTTCAATAGCGCTGCCTTGCCGGCTTACACCCGCATGTTTGGCCAGGTGATGGCCCCGGCGGTCGTGCTGATTTTTGGGTTCAAAACGCTGCTTTTCTGTTTGGCCGTGTCACTGGTGCCTGTGGCCTCGGCGCTGCAAGGGGCGCGCCGGAACCGCAGCTACCCACTGAGCAGCAATGTGGAGATGCAGGCCATCGTGCGCATGCTCATGGCCGTTTTGGGCGTAGAAGTGATCTCGCTGATTGGCAACTACTACTGAACGCCCCGGCAAACCCCATGACCCTTACCCCAACGCCCGACAGCCAAGTACCCGTACCCGGTGATGTGCCGCACCTGCAGCTCAAGGCCCGTTTGCTCATGGTTTTGATGGCGCTGTTGGTGGCCATTTCGGGCGTGTATGTTTTGTACGCGCGCGGCTGGTTTGAAGAAACTCGGCACCTGGTGCTGGTGGCCGAAGACTCCGAGGGCGTAATAGTGGGGATGGACATGACGTTCTCGGGCTTCCCCATCGGACGGGTGCAGCGCATTGCCTTGGGGCCGGACGGCAAGGCGCACATTGAGGTGGAGGTCAACGCCAAAGACGCCCATTGGCTGCGCACCAGCAGCGTCTTTACCCTGCTGCGTAGTGTGGTGGGCGGTACCAATCTGCGGGCCTATAGCGGCATACCCACGGACCCACCGTTGCCCGACAACGCCCAACGCAGCGTCTTGCAGGGGGACGTGGGTGCCGAGCTGCCCAAAGTCATCGCCTCTACCCGTGAGTTGCTGGACCATCTGGCCGCACTAACCGGGCGGGTCAATGAGCCAACCGGCACGCTGGACAAAGCCAACCAACTGCTGGCACAGGCCAGCACCTTGGCGGCCACGGCCAACGCCTTGGCAGGCAAAGCCGACACCCAGGTCTTTGGCAAGCAAGGCGTATTGCCGGAGACCCGCGCCACGGTGGTGCAGCTCAAATCCTTGTTGATGGAAGCGCGCTCCAGCCTGCAAAAGGTGGACCTTGTGTTGCTCAACGCACAGAAGGTCAGCGCCGATACGGCCACCATTTCCAGCAATGCCGCCAAGGCGAGTGTCGATCTGGACGCCTTGCGGGCCGACGTGGACGCCAGCCTGCGCAACGTGCAAGGGCTGGTGGACGACATCAACCGCAAATGGCCTTTTGCACGCGACCGGGAGATCACCTTGCCATGAACGACACCACCACACCCCTGCGCCGCGTCGCCTTGGGCCGCATCGCACCCTTGATTTTGACTTTTACCTTGATCGCGGCCTTGGTGGCCTGTGGCAGCGCGCCGCAAGTGGCCGACTGGCAGGTGCAGTCACACACTGCGGCGCAGCGCGCCGTGCAAGCCTACCTGCAGGGGCGTGACCGGGTCGCCACCGCCGAGCTGGCGCTGGCGCGCAAAGAACTGTCCAGCACCGGGCGGGCCGATCTAATGGCCAATGCCGAGTTGGTGCAGTGCGCCGCCAAGTCCGCCAGTTTGGTCTGGGAAGAATGCACCGGCTTTGCGCCGTTGCGGGCCGACGCCACACCGGCGCAACGCGCCTATGCCGGTTTTTTGCGCGGCCAGGTAACGCCTGCGGATATAGAGCTGCTGCCGCCCGCCCAACGCGCAGCGGCCAAGGCGCTCACCCCGGATGCAGCCACCACCGCCGTGGCGGCCATGGGCGATCCTCTTTCTCAATTAGTGGCCGCGTCCGCGCTGCTGCAGAGCGGCAAAGCCAGCCCCGCACTGATCGCGCTGGCCGTAGACACCGCCTCCGCGCAAGGCTGGCGCAGGCCGCTGCTGGCCTGGCTGGGGGTGCAAGCCTTGCGCGCCGAGCGTGACGGTGCCCCAGACGAAGCCGCCAAGGTACGCCGACGCATGGATTTGGTACAGCAGCGGCCGGTTGCGCCGTAGTTCAGCCCAGCGGTGCCAGCAAGGCGTTCAACTATTTCGCATACGAATCCCTGCGTTTTGTTGCCTTCGCTGCTGATTCGACGGCCGCCTGTGCCCTACTGAAAGAGGCGATGACTTCGAGATGGGCAACGGATTGATTCACAAGGACCTCATTGTCTAAAGCGCTATTGTCTGCAGTTTTTGCGGACTCATAACCGCTGAAAGAGAGGTGACGCCGTAGGGTTGCGAGTGACGGTTAAAAAAGGGCAGACAGAAAACGCAGCCACCGCCATCAGTTTGAAACTGGCCTCTGCACTGGGGGCGGTACCAACCAGTCGCCTAACTCACCCGAATGGGGGATATACAAACCCAGCCTCGACCATCAGAATCGGGGGGGGAGCAGTCGTTCATGCGACGCGCTCAAATGCAAGAAATTGCATATTCGGGTCTAAAATTGCTCGAAGATAGTCTGCGGGGTTTTTCGGGATTTTTATACCTGTATAAATTTCAGATGAAATCGCCGTAAGCAAGGCTGCAAGCCACTTTCAGGAGGAGTTCATGGCCAGATTATCCCGCAGCGCCCAGAATATCCCGCAGGTTTTGCGGTATACATTATTTTAGGCATTGCACTTTCATAGTATGAGGACGCTCCCATGAAACACTTTATTCCGATCGTTTTCTTGTTATTCTTAACAGCGGGACAAGCTCAAGAGAGTCCAGCTTCGAATAAATATCTATCCTCTATTATTGAAATGAAAAGGTTGGTTGCCGCTAAATCTCTAACCCGAGAGTACCTGTCTTGCGCAGTACTTTCCGCAAACCTGAACAACACGGATATGTATGGATTATTTACCAGGAAAGTCCTTAGTGAAACAGGTAATGATGAAGCATTTCAGATGGCTTTGGCGTACATGATGGGCTTCTTCGAAAGCGAAACGCTCAACATGCAAGGGCAGCTTAAATCTTCAAGCAAAATGGAAGAAATATTGGGCGGCTTATATGCAACAAAATGCATGAAATACGTTCATCTACATTAACTCTAATGTCTGAAAATAAGGATATCTCTATGTCAACAATTCGTTTGCTTTCTATTACTGCATCGCTATTTCTATTGGGCGGGTGCGCAACTATCGAGCTAACTCAACAAGGTGCAGCAGTTAGACCTGTAACCGCAAATGAAAAAGAGAAGTTTTGCTCTTTCGTGGGGATGATCGAGGGCTTTGGAGCACCGCTTACGGGAGGGATGGAAAAAGCTATGACGGATGTGCGAAACGGTATTGGGAAAGCGGGCGGCAATGGAATGTACATTATCTCAACACGCTCAGAACCTTACGGTGGGGGATGTTGCTACAACTATGTAACTGCTGAGGCACTACGTTGTGAGTTCAATCCGTCAAGACAATAGAGGCAACCAATTACCTGAGCCAGATTATTTCCTCCGTTGGTCTTGTGCTTGATGTTTTGGGGTTGCTGTACTTTTTGTGTATGGCCCACCGCAACCAGATTTTCAAGAACATGACATCGTTGTAATAACCAATAAGGTGCAACAAGCCCAAGCAAAATCCCTTAAAAAATTTCAATTTCCGATCTCGACTTGGTTTGTCACTTCTGGTTACTGGATTTTTACTTCAACTCCTGGGTGTTTGGTATTCGCCATATGCCCAACATCTCGGTCAACCGGACTGCGGAACCAGCGTGGTTTGTTTTTCACAACCCGCCTCGCGCCGCAGCCGGTTACCTCAAACCTTAGGCTACTAAATATCACGCTTTAGACCGATGGCACTCTGCACACATTGCGGCGATACAGTCACCTTTCGATACATTAATGGCCGATGCATTCCTTTGCACAGCACAGGGTCGTGTGGGAACTCGTCAGGAGGGACTTTCACCGACTTCACGAAAGATCACCACGCGCCGCAATCTGCTTGTTACCTGACCAGTTGCCCAATATGTCGTGCTGCCGTGTTTTTTGTGCGTCACAACGGTGGCAGCGTGTGGCTAGACAGCCCACTTGGTCCGCCCTGGCCTAAACACGGATGCTTTATTGATGAACAGCCAAACCCAAGGCATCCTCTTGGATCTGCTGAACACGTCAGCACGTCTGAATCAAAAGCCGCGCACGGTGACTCAGCCGGGGTCATTCGATACTCTAGGGTAATGCCTGAACATGCATCGACTGAATGCATATTAGAAACTGGCAGCAGCGGAGCTTATTTCCTAAACGTAAAAAACAACGCCGGCTATCTTCTCGGACGGCTGTGCGAGATAAACAAGGCAGATAACACCATTTCACCTGCATATGCGCCGGATCTGAAATATTCAATTTCAGAGCTTAAAAAAACCAGAATGCCTCACACCACGTTTTGCCACATTTGTAGAGCAGAGGTTAGTCTAAAGAATTTAAAAAAACACCTAACGAAAACGCACAATATTCAATAAAGCAAAAACCGAAAAGTCGAACCAGAACGATGTTCCACTTCGCGCACCAGCCTAACTGGGCGGTCAAGGGGACACCAACAAAGGCCATGCCTCCGGCATTTTCATGGCCTTTGTTGGTGCCCCTCCGCAGCTGCGGTGCTCCGGTGCCCCTTACCTGTGTGTTAACTCAAAGAATCAGTTAATTCAGAATGACTGCTTTCTGGAAAACTGGCTGTCAGCTTCGTGCCTACTGAAGTGGTATGAGTTGAAGCAACTCACAACTTCAACGGCTCACCCCAACGGTGCCAGCAAGGCGCCCAGGTCTTGCTCGCTGAATTTGATCGCACCGGCACCGTCAAAGCCCAGCACACCTTCTGTCAAGGCCAGCTTGCGCCGCTGCAACTCCAGCATGCGCTCTTCAATACTGCCCTCCACCACCAGCTGGTACACAAACACTGGCTGGTCTTGTCCAATCCGGTGGGCGCGGGCGGTGGCCTGCTCTTGCACCGCAGGGTTCCACCATGGGTCAATGTGGATGACGGTGTCCGCCGCCGTCAGGTTCAGGCCCACACCACCGGCTTTCAGGCTGATGAGAAAAATCGGCACCAGCCCGTTTTGAAACTGCTGCACCACCGCCCCACGCTGACCGATCAGCGTTTTACCCGTCAGGCTTGCAAAGGGCAGCTGCAGCGCCACCAACTGGTCGGCAACCAGCTCCAGCATTTCGGTGAACTGAGAAAACACCAGCACCCTGCGCCCCTCCTCCACCATCATCGGCAAGGTATCGCATAACCACTCCAGCTTGGCGCGTTCCATGCTGTCGGGCGTCTTGCCGCCTTTGAGCAAGTAAGGGTCGCAACACACCTGGCGCAGCTTGAGCAAGGCGTCCAGAATGCTGATCTGCCCGCCGGGGAAGCTCTGGCGTTTGAGCACGCGGCGCACCTGCACGTCGGCGGCAGCGCGCACCCCTTCGTACAGCTCACGCTGCTGGCCTTGCAGTTGCACGCGGACGATCGCTTCGGTCTTGGGCGGCAGCTCGGTGGCGACATCTATTTTTCGGCGGCGCAGGATAAAAGGCCTGACCCGTTGCGCCAGCAGCTTGGCGCGCAGGGTCTCGCCGTTTTCTTCGATCGGTTTGCGCCAATTGCGGGCAAAACTGCGGGCATCGCCCAAGAAACCCGGCATCAAAAAATCGAACTGCGCCCACAGCTCACCCAAATGGTTTTCCAGCGGGGTGCCGGTCAGGCACAGGGGGTGGCGGGCGTGCAGGCGGCGCAGCGCGCGGGCGCTGCGGCCAGCGGCGTTTTTGACCATCTGCGCCTCGTCCAAGATCAACAGGTGAAAGCGCTGGGCCGCCAGCGCGTCAATGTCGCGCCACAGCAGCGGGTAGGTGGTGAGCACCAGATCATGCTCGGCCATGCGGGCAAAGTCTTCCGAACGGGCGGGGCCCTGCAGGGTGAGCACCCGCAGCGAAGGCGCCATGCGCTGGGCCTCCAGCTGCCAGTTGAACACCAATGACGTTGGCAACACCACCAGGGCGGGCAGGTCCAGCCGACCCGCCTGCTTCTCCAGCAGGATATGCGCCAGGGCCTGGGCAGTCTTGCCCAAGCCCATGTCATCGGCCAGAATGCCGCCCAGGTTTTGCGCGCGCAAATACTGCAACCACGCCAAGCCTTCCAACTGGTAGGCCCGGAGTTGCACGGTCAGTCCATCCGGCGCGTTCACGGGTTGCGGTACACCAATGGTTTGCAGGCGCTGGGCCAGGCTGTGCAGCCCTTCCTCACCTTTTAGCTGCCAGGCGTTATGCGGCCCCCCAGGCTGGGCATCCAACAGCCCGGTGCGCAGGGCATCCAGACGCTGCGCATCCCAACTGCCCAAATGGATTTGGCCCGCCGCACTGTAGGCACGCCGGGGGTCGGTCAGTAGGTCCAGCATGGCACCCACAATTGCCTTGAGCGGCGCAGCGGGGGCTTCGATGCGCTTGCCGCCGGGCGCTCGCAGCACGATGATGGCCAGGTCATCAATTGCCGCAATCTCGGCCGCTTTCAGCCAGCGAGCATCCCGGCGCAACAGATCGGCCAGCATGGGCGCCAGGTCCAGCGTCTGGCCATTCAATTCAATACCCAGGCTCAGCAGCCACGCGCCTTCACGCGCGGGCAACTGCAGCTTGTCGATGTGCAGCTTCCAGCCCTGCACGGGCTCAGGCGTATGGGCAAAACCGGGCATGACGACGACCGCCCAACCCTCCGATTCAAGGCGTGGCACTTGATCGGCAAAAAAGTCACCAAAGTAGTCTTCCTGCGCCAGCGTCCAGACGTCACCCACGGTGTGTTCGCCCTCGGGGTTGCGCCACTGGAATGCGTCCGCAGGCACCGGGCACAGCCCCAGGTCCCACACCGCATCCAAAGCGTCGGCCTCGGCGCCCAAGTCGCGCTGGAGCCGCACCACGCGGCCATCCGCATCGATCGCGTCAACGGTGGAGGGGGGCCGGTTGTTCAGAATCGACGTCGGGGCGGTGGTTTGCCAACGCGCACCGCTGCTGCTGTTTCGGTAAGTCCAATCCACCCGCGCGACCGTGACGCGGTCACCCCTTGGACCGAGCTTGCCAAAGGGTTTGAGGCCCAGCAGCCCATCGCCCCGGGAGAGGGTTTGCAGGGTCAGTCGGGGTACAAAACGGCCCAAGGCGGTAAACATGACCGGGATTATCCGGTGAACCAAGGCAGCAGAAGATCGTGCTCCTAATTTAAGAGCTGCTCACGCATATTCCACGGGGGCTGGAGGCCCATTTGGCACTCAATCAAAGAACACTTCTTTGAGCATATTGATGCTGTGCGTGATCGCGGTCACCACATGGGGGATGGACTGCGCCACCTCGGCCTCGCGCTGAATCACAAATTCTGCCGTCAGTATCAAGCGCTGCAACCGGTCATGGGGGTCGGCCACCTGGCACACCTTGGCAAAGTCCAATAGTCCCTGCCGGGCTGAGAAAAATGACTTCTGCCCGCACAAGTCCAAGGCCAGCACATCCTCAGGGATATAGGCCGTGGTGTTGACCACATCAAACACGGGGGCCAGGCGACAGTCGCTGGTGGTGGGGTCGGTATAGAGCAGGCCAAAGTTTTTCAAGTGTGCATCGCCGTTGCCGACCATGCACGACAGCGCCACCATGTCAAACAAGGCCTGCAAAGACGGGGTGACCTGCGCTCCAGAGGCAAACGCCTCGACCAGCTTGGCCACATGGGTGTAGCTGGTTTTGTATTTCTCACGGGATGAAAACCCAGCCAGCGCCGCCATGTCCTCAAACCCGATAGGGGTGCCATCCAGCGCTCTGTCAAACCGCTGCATCACAAACAGCTCCTGGTTTCGGGACAAATAGAACTCCGGCACCTCCAAGCCCGATTCTTTGGCGATGCTCATGCACAAAAACTCGTTGGCGGCCAGGCCTGGGTATTCCTGACGACCACTTTTGACGATCAGATCCGCCGTGCGCACGGTGGCTTTGGTGGGTGATGGCTCCATCACCTGTGGCACCAACACTTTGGGCTGCACGCCCGAGATTCCTGTGCGGTAGATGTACTTGTCCACCAGCTCTGCAAACAGGCTCTCGGTTCCATCCCAGGCCAGTATTTCACTCAAGCGCTCTCCCCTGCCCTGCGCGTCGGCAAATGGATTCACAAAACCGGATTGCACCGACACGCGCCCAATGGGTGCTTGCCCGCCCGACAAGGCCAGCAAAAGCATCGGGTCCAGATTGACGATTTTGGCAAGCCGGTTTTGCAGCTCTTCCAGCAAAAAACCTTCGGGCAAATTCATCTGAAAGATGGGGTGCAAGGCCGCATGGACATAGTGCGCCTTACGTACCGGCATCGTCAGGCTGATCGCCGAAGCAGCGTGGGCCGGGCCGCCGTAGCCAAACAAAAATTGCCCTTGTTCCTGCGCCAGCTCCCCCGCTTCGCCTTGGGGCGTGCTGACGCGCAGATGGTGGGCGTCGTTCATTGAAAGTCTTTCAACTCATCCAGCGTGGGACGGGTGCGCGCCAGCAAGGCCAGCTCCGCCCCCAAGGCCCCCGCCAGCCGGGCGTGGCTTTCAACCGACACTGAACTGCGCCCAGCCTCGATGGCAATCACCTTGAGCCGCGTCACCCCGGCAAGACGCGCCAGCGCCTCTTGCGTCAAGCCCCGATTGGTGCGCATGGCTCTGAATGCCTGCCCTAGTTTTTGCAAATGAAAGGATTGATCCATGTATGGATAATAATACTTTTTTAAAACAATGTATTACTAACAATACATATCAGTATTTGCTTTCGCTCCTGATTTAGGAGCTACTTGCGCACATCCTACGGGGCTTGGAGCCCTATTTGGCACTCAAGCTCAGTTCACCCCCCGCTCAAAGCTGAACTGCCCCGGTGAGCGGATTGGGTCCACATCGACCGGGATCACGTCCTTGGGCAGGAACTTGCCTTCCAGCAACAGCTTGGACAGCGGGTTTTCAATGCGCTGCTGAATCGCACGCTTCAAAGGCCGCGCACCAAACACCGGGTCGAAGCCCACCTTGGCCAGTTCGGCCAACGCAGCCGGTGACACCTGCAACGTCAAGTCCATCTTGGCCAAGCGCTCTTGCAAGACCTGGATCTGGATACCGGCGATCTCGGCGATGTGGCTTGCATCCAGCGAATGGAACACCACGGTCTCGTCAATGCGATTCAAAAATTCGGGGCGGAAGTGGTTCTTCAGCTCGCCAGTGACCGCTTCTTTGACGTCCTCATAGTCCTGCCCCACCATGCTCTGGATCAGGTGCGAGCCAATATTGCTGGTCATCACGATCACAGTGTTTTTGAAGTCCACTGTTCGGCCCTGGCCATCCGTCAGGCGGCCATCGTCCAGCACCTGCAGCAGCACGTTGAACACATCTGGGTGGGCCTTTTCCACCTCGTCGAGCAGCAGTACGCTATAGGGTTTGCGGCGCACGGCCTCCGTCAGGTAACCGCCCTCCTCGTAACCCACATAGCCGGGAGGCGCGCCAATCAACCTAGCCACGGAATGCTTCTCCATGAACTCGCTCATATCGATGCGCACCAAGTGGTCTTCCGAGTCAAACAGGAAACCGGCCAGCGCCTTGCACAGCTCGGTCTTGCCCACGCCAGTTGGGCCGAGGAACAGGAAGGAGCCCGTTGGGCGGTTCGGGTCACTCAGGCCCGAGCGCGAACGGCGAATGGCGTTGGACACGGCAGCAATGGCTTCTTCCTGGCCCACCACGCGTTGGTGCAACTTGCCCTCCATCTGCAGGAGCTTGTCGCGCTCGCCCTGCAGCATTTTGGACACGGGAATACCGGTGGCGCGGCTCACCACCTCGGCAATTTCTTCCGCACCCACCATGGTCCGCAGCAACTGGGCACGGCCACCATCCTTGGCGCTTTGGGCTTTGCCGGCTTCTTGGGCCTGTGCGTCCTTGAGGCGCTTTTCTAACTCCGGCAGCTTGTCGTATTGCAGCTCGCCTGCCTTGTTGAAATCCCCCTTGTCGGTGAGCTCCTTGATCTGGAAGCGCAGCTTTTCCACCTCTTGCATGATGGCTTTCGAGCCTTGTGCCTGGGCCTTCTCGGCCTTCCAGATTTCATCCAGATCAGCAATCTCTTTTTGCAGGGTCGTGATCTCTTCGTTGATCAGCTCCAGGCGCTTTTGCGAGGCTTCGTCTTTCTCGCGCTTGACCGCTTCGCGCTCGATCTGCAGCTGGATCAAGCGACGGTCTTTCTTGTCCATCACCTCGGGCTTGGAGTCCAGCTCAATCTTGATTTTGCTGGCTGCTTCGTCGATCAGGTCAATCGCTTTATCCGGCAAGAAACGGTCGGTGATGTAGCGGTTGGACAACTCGGCCGCGGCCACGATGGCTGGGTCGGTGATCTGCACGCCGTGGTGCACTTCGTAGCGCTCTTTCAAGCCGCGCAAAATGGCAATGGTGGCTTCCACCGTGGGCTCGCCCACCAGAATTTTCTGGAAACGGCGCTCCAGCGCGGCGTCTTTTTCAATGTACTTGCGGTATTCGTCCAGCGTGGTGGCGCCCACGCAGTGCAGCTCACCCCGGGCCAGCGCGGGCTTTAGCATGTTGCCCGCATCCATGGCACCCTCAGCCTTGCCGGCGCCCACCATGGTGTGCAACTCGTCAATGAACACAATGGTCTGGCCTTCGTCCTTAGCCAAATCCTTGAGCACGTTTTTCAGGCGCTCTTCAAATTCACCACGGAACTTGGCACCAGCCAACAGCGAGGCCATGTCCAGCGACAACACGCGTTTGCCCTTGAGCGAATCAGGCACTTCACCAGCCACAATGCGCTGGGCCAATCCTTCCACAATGGCGGTCTTGCCGACGCCAGGCTCACCAATCAGCACCGGGTTATTTTTGGTGCGGCGTTGCAGCACCTGGATGGCACGACGGATCTCATCGTCGCGGCCAATCACCGGATCGAGCTTGCCCATGCGGGCGCGTTCTGTCAGGTCAACACAGTACTTTTTGAGCGACTCGCGCTGGTCTTCTGCGTCGGCACTGTCCACGTTTTGGCCGCCACGCACGGCGTCAATGGCGGTCTCCAAACTTTTGCGCGTCAAACCGTTGTCTTTGACGAGTTTGCCGATGTCGAGCTTGCTGTCGGTGAGTGCCAGCAGAAACAACTCACCAGCGACAAACTGGTCGCCGCGTTTCATGGACTCCTTTTCGGCCGCCTGCAGCAGCGAGACCATGTCACGCCCCACAGTCACCTGATCATGGCCCTGCACCTGCGGCAATTTCTTGATGGCGGCTTCGGAGGCTGTCAGCAGGCCCTGCACGTTGACGCCAGCTCGCTGCAAAAGCGCCCTGGGGCCGCCGTCTTGCTTGAGCATGGCGAGCAGCACATGGGCCGGTTCAATGTACTGGTTGTCATTGGCCAAGGCCAAACTTTGCGCCTCGCCCAAGGCTTCCTGAAATTTGGTGGTGAGTTTCTCGATTCGCATACAACTCCTTTGAATTAGCCTGCAGCTTGTGGCTGTGCAGTCAATTTCAAGGCTTGCGGACCGCGATGGCATTGATGTGCATCAACAAACGCCACGCCGACTTTGCGCGGCTTGCAGGCTCCGCTGCCATCTAGCCGTTGTGCGCTTCGATGCCCCATTTGGCCAGCGCAACATCGTCGGCCACGCGGGCGTCGACCCAACGTGCGCCATCGGGCGTTTGCTCTTTCTTCCAGAACGGTGCCTGGGTTTTCAGGTAGTCCATCAAAAACTCGCAGGCCAGAAAACTCTCACCCCGGTGGGCCGAGGTGACTGCCACCAGCACAATCTGGTCCAGCGGCTGCAACAGTCCCACGCGGTGGATCACCCGGGCACCAAAGATATCGAAACGCTGGTGGGCCGCGTCGATCATGGCTTCGATCGACTTTTCGGTCATGCCGGGGTAGTGCTCCAGCTCCATACTGCTGATGCTGCCCGGCGTTCCGGCGGTGCGGTCGCGCACCGTGCCGACAAAACTGCACACCGCACCAACCCGCGGATCGTGCGCACGCAGCGCCTGAACCTCGGCGCTGAGGTCAAAGTCGGAAGTCTGAATCGAAACGCGGGCAGTCTTATGCATCAAAAGAACCTCTAGCCCCCGTGGATAATGCGCAAGCAGCTACGAAATTAATAGCAATATCAGCAGCGATAACAGCAGTAGCAGGCAAAATCAACCGCCCGTGACCGGCGGGAAGAAAGCCACTTCGGCCCCATCGGTCAAGGCGACTGACTCGTCGCTCATGACCTGGTTGAGGGCGATGCGCACCGCACGGCCGCGCGCCAAGGCAAGGCCCGCGGGACCAGCGCGGGTTGCCAGTTCGTCACGAAAGTCCGCCAAGGTGGGAGCAACAGTCTCCAGCACTTCGCCGGGCACCCCCATCGCCTCACGGATAGATGCGAAATATTTAACCTGCACCTTCATGCCAGCAACTCCGAAAAAGACACATAGCGCACGGTGTCACCATAGACGATGGACGTATTGGCCGGGTTGTCAACCAAACCATCACCCCACACCGCCGACGTCAGCACACCGGAACTCTGGTTGGTGAACAGGTCCAAACCACCCGCCGCGTTGCGCCGCACGCGCAGAAACTCCTGGCGTTTATCGGCCCGGGGCCAATCAAAATCAGCGCGGGCAGCTACCGTTTTAATAGCAACATCGGCAACCCCTTGCAGCCGCAGCAAGAAGGGCCGCACCAGCACCCAAAAAGTCACCAGACTGGACACCGGGTTGCCCGGCAAACCCAAAAAGTGGGCCGCCCCAATGCGGCCATGGGCAAAGGGTTTGCCCGGCTTGATGGCGATTTGCCACAAATCCAACGAGCCCAGTGTTTGCACCGCGGGCTTGATGTGGTCTTCTTCCCCCACCGACACGCCGCCGCTGGTCAGGATCACATCGTGCGCCAGCGCCGCGTCCCGCAGGGCCTGCACCGTGGCCTCGCGCTGGTCGGGGACGATGCCCAGATCGGTCACCTCGCAGCCCAAACGGCGCAGCAGCGCACTGAGGAAAAAACGGTTGGAGTTGTAAATAGCGCCGGGTTTCATGTCCTGCGGCGCCACGGTGCCGGGCATCACCAGCTCATCGCCGGTAGAAAACAAAGCCACGCGAGGACGGCGCACCACCAGCAACTGGGCCAGACCAACGCTGGCCGCCAGGCCCAATTCGGCAGGCCCCAGGCGGCGGCCCTTGGCCAACACCACATCGCCCTGCGCCACGTCTTCACCAGCGCGGCGAATCCACTGACCGGGCAACGGCAGGGAGTTCACCCGCACGCGCGGCAAACCATCGGAGTGCGAATGGTCAGCAGCATTGGCATCGGCAACCGCAAGCACGGTGCAGTCTTCCTGCATGACCACAGCGTCCGCACCGGGTGGCACTGGCGCGCCGGTAAAGATGCGGGCCACGGTGCCGGGCTGCAGGGCAATACCCGACGTGCCGGCGGCTATCCGCTGGGAGACCGAAAACTCCGGACCAAGGTCGTGCACCTCCGCACAACACAGTGCGTACCCATCCATAGCGCTGTTGTCTTGCGGGGGCACATGCAGACCAGAGACCACGTCTTGTGCCAGCACCCGGCCATCCGCCTCGCCGGTGGGAACGGACTCGAATTCTTGCAAGGCTTGGGCATGCCCGAGCAATAACTGCAGGGCATCATCCAGGGCTTTGAGCGGGGTGCGCGGTGAAACGGTCATGCCATCAGCCTCTATTTGCTATAAATTACGTAGCTGCTTGCGCACTATCCACGGGGGTTAGAGGCCTATTTGGCACTTAAACTGCTCAGTAGCCACATTCCCGGGCAATCAGCACTTTGATGGCGTCCACATCGGCATCCATCACCAGCAGGCGCTTGGGCAGGTCTTCGATGCCGTCGAATTTGGGCGGCCGCTCGGGTTGGCGCCCCAGCGCTTCCACGATGGTCGCTGCAAACTTGATCGGCAACGCGGTTTCCAGCACCACCATGGGCACATCGGCCGTGCGGTATTCCAGCGCCACTTTCAGGCCGTCTGCCGTGTGGGTATCAATCATCACCTCATGGCGCTGCCAGGTGTCACGGATAGTGTCCAGCCGGTTGGCGTGGGTGCTCTTGCCGCTGACAAAGCCGTAACGGCTGGCCGCTCGGGCAAAGGCCGGGTCCGCACTCAGGTCAAACTTGCCGTCTTTGGCCAAGGCATCGGCAAACAGCGCCTTGGTGCGTGCGCCGTCTCGGCCCAGCAGGTCGAACACAAAACGTTCGAAGTTGCTGGCCTTGGAGATGTCCATCGACGGGCTGGAGGTCTCATGCGTATCGGCACTGCCGCGCACGCGGTAGACACCAGTGCGGAAAAACTCGTCGAGCACGTCATTTTCATTGGTGGCAACCACCAATTTGTCGATGGGCAGGCCCATCATGCGGGCCACATGGCCGGCGCAGACATTGCCAAAATTGCCACTGGGCACGGCAAAGCTGACTTTTTGAACGTTGGGATTCGCCGACGGGCCGCCCCTAGGCGAATCAGCCCCCTCGGGGGACAGCGAACCACGCGCAGCGGGGAGCGTGGGGGCCTCCGTCGCCTGGATGTAACCAGCAAAGTAGTACACCACCTGGGCCAGCAAACGGGCCCAGTTGATGGAGTTGACGGTGCCAATTTTGTACTTGCGCTTGAATTCCAGATCGTTGCTAACCGCCTTGACCATGTCCTGGCAATCGTCAAACACGCCTTTGATGGCGATGTTGTAGATGTTGGCATCCATCAGGCTGAACATTTGCGCCTGCTGGAAGGCACTCATGCGTTCATGCGGGCTGGTCATGAACACGCGCACGCCCTTTTTGCCGCGCATGGCGTATTCGGCCGCGCTGCCGGTGTCACCGCTGGTGGCGCCAAAAATATTCAGCTCTTCGCCGCGCCGCGCCAGCTCGTACTCGAACAGGTTGCCCAGCAGTTGCATGGCCATGTCCTTGAAGGCCAGCGTGGGGCCGTTGGACAAGGCTTCGATCCACAAACCGTCTTCCAGGTGGCGCAAAGGCACGATCTCACCGGTGCCGAATACGGCCGCGGTGTAGGTCTTTTCGCACAAGGCGCGCAGGTCGGCCCCCGGGATGTCGTCAATGTAGAGCGACAAAATCTCAAACGCCAAGGCTGCGTAGCCCTGCTCGTGGTAGACCTTGCGCCATTCAGCCAAGGTGGCGTCGCTCACCTGCGGGTAGGCTTCGGGCAAATACAGGCCGCCATCCGGCGCCAGGCCTTCGAGCAGGATTTCGCAAAACTGCTTGCGCTCTGGGGCGCCCCGGGTGCTCAGGTATTTCATCAGGCCAACTCTTCCTTGCGGATGCGGGTGATCGGCTCCAGCACCGTAGGCAACGCCTGCATCTGGGTCAGGGCTGCATTCATGCGGGACTCCACGCAATCGTGGGTGAGGATGATCAGGTCGGTCTGGGGGATGCCACGCGTCCCGTTCGGTCCTGTGCCCTCGCCGCCGATTTCATCCGCTTCGCGCTGCAGCACCGCGTCGATGCTGATCTCGGCAGCAGCCAGAATGCCCGTGACTTTGGCCAGCACACCGGCCTGGTCGGCCACCCGCAGACGCAGGTAGTAACTGGTCACCACATCGCCCATCGGCAAAACCGGGGTATCGCTCATGGAGCCGGGCTGGAACGCCAGGTGCGGCACGCGCTGCGCCGCATCGGCCGTGTGCAGGCGGGTGATGTCCACCAAATCGGCAATCACCGCGCTGGCGGTGGGCTCGGAGCCGGCGCCTTTGCCGTAGTACAGCGTGGTGCCGACCGCGTCGCCATTGACGACCACGGCGTTCATGGCGCCTTCCACATTGGCGATCAGCCGCTTGGCCGGGATCAGGCTGGGGTGCACCCGCAGCTCGATGCCTTTGTCGGTGCGCTTGGTAATGCCCAGCAGCTTGATGCGGTAGCCCAGTTGCTCGGCGTATTTGATGTCGGCCGCGCCCAGCTTGGTGATGCCTTCCACATAGGCCTTGTCAAACTGCACGGGAATGCCAAAGGCAATCGCCGACATGAGCGTGACCTTGTGGGCGGCGTCCACACCTTCGATGTCAAAGGTCGGGTCGGCTTCGGCGTAGCCCAGGCGCTGTGCTTCTTTCAGCACTACGCCGAAGTCCAGGCCCTTGTCGCGCATCTCGGACAGGATGAAGTTGGTGGTGCCGTTGATGATGCCGGCAATCCATTGGATGCGGTTAGCGGTCAAACCTTCACGCAGCGCCTTGATGATGGGGATACCACCGGCCACCGCGGCTTCAAACGCCACCATCACGCCCTTGGCGGAGGCGGCCGCAAAAATCTCGGTGCCATGCACGGCCAGCAGGGCCTTGTTGGCGGTCACCACGTGTTTGCCAGCCGCAATGGCTTCCAGCACCAGAGTTTTAGCAATGCCGTAGCCGCCGATCAATTCGATCACGATGTCAATGTCGGGGTTGGCAATCACCGCACGGGCATCGGCCACTACGGTCACGCCTTCGCCCACCGCCGCTTTGGCGCGGGCGACGTCCAAGTCGGCCACCATGGTGATTTCAATGCCACGGCCTGCACGGCGTTCAATTTCTTCCTGGTTGCGTCTGAGCACATTGAAAGTACCCGCGCCCACCACGCCAATGCCCAACAGGCCAACTTGTATCGATTTCATAAATTCTCTAAGTAAAACAGGGCCCTAGCCCTTATGGATCATGCGCGAGCAGCTACCAATTTGATAGCAGATGCAGTTGCTTGCGCGGTATGCGAGCCATGGCTCTTGCGGTAGCTTTCCAGAAATTTGGCAATGCGGTTGATGGCCTCACGCAAATCGTCTTCGTGCGGCAAAAACACAATCCGGAAATGGTCCGGCTGGCGCCAGTTGAACCCGGTGCCCTGCACCAGCATGACGCGGGTTTCCTTTAGCAACTCAAGAAAGAACTGCCGGTCATCCGCAATCGGGTACACCTTGGGGTCTAGCTTGGGAAACATGTACAGGGCCGCACTCGGCTTGACACAGCTCACCCCGGGAATAGCGGTGATCAGCTCATAGGCCAAGTCGCGCTGGCGGCGCAGCCGGCCGCCCTCACACACCAAGTCATTGATGCTCTGGTAGCCGCCCAGCGCCGTCTGGATCGCCCATTGGCCGGGCACGTTGGAGCACAGCTTCATGTTGGAGAGCATGTTCAGGCCCTCGATGTAATCGGTCGCCGCCCGTTTGTCCCCCGACACAATCATCCAGCCGGCACGGTAACCGCAGGAGCGGTAGCTCTTGGAGAGCGAATTAAAGGTCAGCGTGAGCACATCGGTCGACAGGGACGCCAGCGCGGTGTGTTTGACGCCGTCGTACAGCACCTTGTCATAAACCTCGTCGGCCATGATCACCAAACCATGTTCGCGGGCAATCTGCACGATGCTTTTCAGCAGCGCATCGGAATACAGCACGCCGGTCGGATTGTTGGGGTTGATGACGACGATGCCCTTGGTGCGCGGCGTGATTTTGGCGCGGATGTCGTCCAGGTTGGGCATCCAGCCATTGGCTTCGTCGCACAGGTAATGCACCGGCGTGGCGCCGGCGAGACTGGTCGCAGCGGTCCACAGCGGGTAGTCGGGCATGGGCAGCAGCAACTCGTCGCCAGCGTCCAAGAGCGCGTTGGTGGCCATGGTGATGAGTTCACTGGCACCATTGCCCAAATAGATATCGTCCAGGGTAACGCCTGCAATGCCTTGCTTTTGGGTCTCGTGCATCACCGCCTTGCGCGCAGCAAAAATGCCCTTGCTGTCCGAGTAGCCGGCCGAGTTGGGCAGGTTACGGATCATGTCCTGTTGAATTTCTTCGGGCGCATCGAAGCCGAACACCGCGAGGTTACCGAGGTTCAGCTTGATGATCTTCTGGCCTTCGTCCTCCATTTGACGGGCGGCGTCCATGATGGGGCCACGAATGTCATAGAGCACGTTTGCCAGCTTGGCAGATTTATGAATGGTTCTCAAAGTCCCTCCGAGAGTCAAGAGCACTGGGCGAAACCTATAATTTGACCACAGTTCCGCGCGCAATCATTGCGTTGGCGCATCCATATTAGAGCCCATTGACCCATGAAACTCCTTCCAGACGCCATTCAAGGGCCAACCGTCACCAGCTATGGGCCCGGCTGGGTTGCTGTGAACGGTGAAGTGTTCAACACCAGCATCATCATCAACTCCACCACCGGGTGTTTTGCCTGGGATTGCGCCCGCTTTGACGAATTGCAGGCCAGTCGCTTTGTACAACTGGCATCCATGGATGCGGAGTTAATCCTCTTTGGCAGCGGTGATAGCCTGCGCTTTCCGCAACCACAATGGCTTGAATCGCTGTATGCGCGGCGCATCGGGGTCGAGACCATGGACACCCAAGCGGCCTGTCGTACCTATAACTTTCTCACGGGTGAGGGTCGAAGGGTTGTCGCGGCGCTTTTGTTATGAGTCTGGGCTGGGGCGAGGTCTGAATGTATTTTCAGAGTAAAATCGTCGGTTGATGTCGAGGGCCAATGAAACCTGTCACTTTTCATGCCCCTTAACTAAGACTGACCTTTGACTGACACATCCAGCACGCGAGACTGAAACACCCTATGGCGATCGTTGTCAACAAACCCCTCCCCGAATTCGAAGCCAATGCAACCGGTGGCATCAAGGTAACCAATACCAACCACGTTGGAAAAACAATGATTTTGTACTTCTACCCGAAGGACAACACGCCAGGCTGCACTACCGAAGCAATGCAATTCAGGGATAAATTCAAAGATTTTGTCAAAGCGGGGGCGACCGTTTACGGCGTGTCTCGCGACAACATGAAGTCCCATGATGAATTCAAAACCAAGCTCGAACTCCCCTTCGAGCTGATCGCTGACACAGAGGAAAAAATGTGCCACATGTTCGGCGTGGTTAAAAACAAGATCATGTACGGCAAAAAGGTCAAGGGCATTGAGCGCAGCACCTTCCTGATCGGTGCCGATGGCCTGCTGAAAGAAGAATGGCGTGGACTCAAAGTCCCAGGCCATGTGGACGATGTTCTGACCGCGGTGAAGGCACTGAAGAAAGCCGCTTAATGTGAATGCGGCGTTTTGGCAGCAGTGACATAAACCCATCACCTAGCTCATGCATAATGAGTTTCATGCCGGTAAACACCACAACCGCTCACCCTGAAAAAGCCGCCTTGGCTCAAGGCGGCTTTTTTGTTTTTGCGATTCATATTTTCCTTTTCTTTTAACCCAAACTCCAAACTATGCCATTGCCAACCGCCCCCAGCAAACGCGCCGACCAGCTTTCCGCCAAGGCATTTGATGTGCCACACCGCAGTGCCGCCCGACCAGCGCGCAAGCAAGAAGTCGTCACGATGGCGCCAAGCGGGCGAACGTCAGCAGACGTTGAAGCCACGGCACCGGCAAAGCACGGCATACGGAAAGCAGCACCGGTATCCGCATTGCTGAAGGAACCCGTAAACCTGCCGATGGTGCAAGTGGAGACACGCGCCGCTGCAGTGGCCACGGCTCGTCCACCCGCCCGCGCCAGAAAAGTTGCCCGGACCGGGCCAACCAAGTTGTTTGTGCTCGATACCAACGTGTTGATGCACGACCCGATGTGCCTGTTCCGCTTTGAGGAACACGACATCTACCTGCCCATGATCGTGCTGGAAGAACTCGACGGGCACAAAAAGGGCATGACCGAGGTCGCCCGCAATGCGCGCCAAACCAGCCGCACGCTGGATGCACTCGCGGGAACCCCGGGTGCCGACATCTCTGCGGGCTTTCTCCTGGCCAGCACCGGGCACCGCGAGGCGGGCGGGAAGTTGCTATTCCAAACCCAGCCGCTGGACTATTCCCTACCCACCAGCCTGCCCCAAGGCAAAGCCGACAATCAGATTTTGGGTGTCGTGGAAGCCCTGCGAAAAACCTATGCCCCACGTGAGGTCGTGCTGGTTTCCAAAGACATCAATATGCGGGTCAAGGCGCGTGCGCTAGGACTGGCCACCGACGACTACCAGAACGACAAAACGCTGGAAGACGGCGATTTGCTGTACTCAGGCGCAATGGCACTGCAAACCGACTTCTGGGCCACACACGGGCAGGCGGTTGAAAGCTGGCAGCAAGGCCAGCACACCTTCTATAAGGTGGCCGGTCCAGCGGTCCCCAATATGCTGATCAACCAGTTCGTCTACTTCGAATCACCCGGGGAACCCAGTTTGTATGCCAGGGTCACCGAAATTCGTGGCAACACGGCAGTGCTCAAAACCCTGCGCGACTTCACCCACATGAAAAACGCCGTGTGGGGTGTGACCACCCGCAACCGGGAGCAAAATTTTGCGATGAACCTGTTGATGGACCCGGAAGTCGACTTCGTGACCTTGACCGGAACCGCCGGCACCGGAAAGACCCTTTTGGCTCTGGCGGCTGGCCTGACGCAAGTGCTGGATGACCGGCGCTACACCGAAATCATTGTGACCCGCGCCACGGTCAGCGTGGGTGAAGACATCGGATTCTTGCCTGGCACCGAAGAGGAAAAAATGGGGCCCTGGATGGGCGCGCTGGACGACAACCTGGAAGTACTGGGCAAAACCGACACCAACGCTGGCGAATGGGGCCGTGCCGCCACCAGCGAGTTGATCCGCAGCCGCATCAAGATCAAGAGCATGAACTTCATGCGTGGGCGCACCTTCCTGAACAAATACGTCATCATCGACGAAGCCCAGAACTTGACGCCCAAACAGATGAAGACGCTGATCACACGTGCAGGCCCCGGCACCAAGATCGTTTGCATGGGCAATTTGGCCCAGATCGACACGCCCTACCTCACCGAAGGCTCGTCCGGTCTGACCTTTGCGGTGGACCGTTTCAAGGGTTGGCCGCATGGTGGACACATCACGCTGGCACGCGGTGAGCGCTCGCGTCTGGCCGACTTTGCCAGCGAAGTGCTATAAATATAATAGCTGCTCACGCATATTCTACGGGGGCTGGATGCCAATTTGGCATCTGGCTTTTTTTTACGCCTGTCGTTTACTAGTAATCTCCACCGCCGCCGCTTGCCAGGCTTTCAAACTTGGTGATGTTTCGAAGCCAGGCCAGTTTGACCACACCGGTGGGACCATTACGCTGTTTCGCAATAATGATCTCCGCCACACCGGGCTCTTTGCAAGCGTCTTTGGTGTAGTACTCGTCGCGGTAAATGAACATGATGATGTCGGCATCCTGCTCGATAGCGCCTGATTCGCGCAAATCGCTCATCATCGGGCGCTTGTCCGGGCGCTGCTCTACGCTTCGATTCAGCTGGGACAAGGCGATCACCGGGCACTGAAGCTCACGCGCCAGCATTTTCAAACCTCGGGAGATCTCACCCAACTCGGTTGCACGGTTTTCGCCATCGCCACCGCTGCCACTCATCAGTTGCAAGTAATCCACCACGATCAAACCAAGCTTTCCGCACTGCCTGGAGAGGCGTCGCGCATTGGCGCGCAATTCGCTGGAGGTGAGACCGGCGCTCTCGTCAATATGCAAGGAAATGGTGCGTAAACGCTCCACGGCCTCTGACAGCCGTGGCCACTCTTCATCCGTCAACTTACCGGTGCGCAAGTGACTTTGGTCAATTCTTCCAATAGAGCCGACGATACGCACCGCCAACTGGGCGGCACCCATTTCCATGGAAAAAACCGCGACCGGCAGGCCTTCGTTCAAGGCGACGTGCTCGGCAATATTGATGGCAAATGCGGTTTTTCCCATGGATGGACGTGCGGCTAACACAATCAGGTCGCCAGCCTGCAAACCCGCCGTCATGCGGTCCAGGTCATAAAAACCGGAAGGCACCCCGGTTACATCATTGGGGTTGTCGGCCATTTCCTGGACGCGGTCCAGCAAATTGACCACCAGCGAATCCATGGCCTGAAAGCCCTGTTTGTTGCGCTTTCCCTGCTCACCGATTTTGAAAATCTTTTGTTCCGACTCGTCGACGATGTCAGCGACCGGACGGCCTTTGGGGTTGAAGGCATTGGTGGCAATCTCGTCACTGGCGCTCACCAACTTGCGCAAGGTCGAGCGGTCACGGACAATCTCCGCATAGCGCCGAATGTTGCTGGCACTGGGAACATACTGGGCCAGCGAGTTCAAGTAGGCCAAACCACCCACTTCTTCTGCCTTGCCTTGGCTTTGCATGTGCTCGAACACGGTGATCACATCGGCGGGCTTGTTGGCATTGACCAAAGCACCAATGGCCGCATAGATCAGCTTATGTTCGTAGCGGTAAAAATCCCCATCGATCAAAATATCACCCACCCGGTCCCAGGCGCTGTTGTCCAACAACAGGCCACCCAAAACGCTGGATTCGCCCTCTATGGAGTGAGGCGGAATGCGCAGTTGGGCAATCTGGCGGTCTTGAACAAAGTCTTCTGGAGGGGTAAATACGGCTGACATGGTGGTTTCCTTGGAGCCCTTGATGCTACGCCGCCAAGCTGTGTGCGTCGAGTGAAAGGCTGGGTATAAGCCGGGAAGATGCTGTGGGCAAGCTGTGTAAATGGCGGGATAACTGGTGCCCAAAATGACAAAAGCCGCCAGGAATTACCCTCGCGGCTTTTTGGGGACCTTGGCAGGACTTGCGTTAGCAAGCCCGGCCTGAAGGAACCGATTTAGGCGGTTTCGCCGTACACGGAAACCGTGATATCCACTGCCACGTCGGTGTGCAAAGACACGCTAACGGTGCTATCACCCACGACCTTGATCGGACCGTTAGGCATACGCACTTGCGACTTGGCAACTTTATAACCCGTCTTGGTCAACTCATCAGCGATATCGGCGTTGGTCACGGAACCAAACAAACGACCATCCACACCGGCCTTTTGGGTCAGCTTGATGGTGGTGCCACCCAGCTTTGCGCCCAAGGCTTGGGATTCGGCCAACTTGGCAGCTGCGGCCTTTTCCAGCTCAACGCGCTTCACTTCGAAAGCTGCCTTGGCAGCTTCCGTAGCGCGGCGTGCGCGGCCAGAAGGGATCAAAAAGTTACGCGCATAACCGTCTTTAACTTTGACGATTTCGCCGAGGTCACCCAGGTTAACAACCTTTTCGAGCAGAATAATTTGCATGGTTGTACTCCTTAGATCTTGTGCTGGTCGCTGTAAGGCAACATCGCCAGGAAGCGAGCGCGCTTGATAGCGGTGTTAAGTTGGCGCTGGAAAATTGCGCGGGTGCCGGTCAAACGTGCAGGAATAATCTTGCCGTTTTCAGCGATGAAATCGCGCAAAGTGTCGATATCTTTGTAGTCGATCTCTTCGACGCCGGTTACCGTGAAGCGGCAAAATCGCTTGCGCTTGAACAACAAGTTCTGAGCTGGACGCTTAGGGCGCTTGTCTTTGTTGAATTTTTTGAAACTGGCCATGAGGACCTCTTGAAATTAATTTTGACTAAATTCTTGGATGTGAAACACAACGTGCTTGCCGTTTCGGGGGTTTGCTACAAAACCGCTGAACTTCCAGTCACTGCCGATAGCTTGCTTTGCAAGCCGCTCTGCCAATGCACCAAAAGCCACCGCTTTGACTGCTGCCTTTACTTGCCTGGCTTGCCCTGTTTCCATCACTTCGGACTCGTGTTCGAGTCGCAAATTAAGGGCGGGTAAACCAGCTGGCGTGTAGCGCAGGGACTCAGCCTCTGCAATACATGCACTTAATACAAGTAAATTCGCACGCACTCCCGTATGGCAAATACCGTCTTAAGACTGGTACTCGGCCTGTTGTGTCTTACGCGCATCTTCGCGCTCAACCGTCTTCATCATGGAAGAAGGACCGGTGTCGGCCTTTTTCTTCAACACGGTGAGGTGACGCAACACGGCATCGTTGAACTTGAACGCATGTTCCAGTTCGGACATCACGGCCTGGTCGGCTTCGATGTTGACGCACAGGTAGTGGGCCTTGGCCAATTTGTTGATCATGTAGACCAACTGGCGGCGACCCCAATCTTCTACACGGTGCACTTTTCCACCGCCAGCGGTGATCATGCCCTTGTAACGCTCCAGCATCGCAGGAACTTGCTCGCTCTGATCCGGGTGGATCATGAGAATGATTTCGTAATGACGCATTGATACTCCTTATGGATAACCTGTTCAATACAGGTAAGAAAAAGCCGCCCTCAGCGTCTAATTGAGGTACGGCAAGGCGAAGCCCGCGATTATAACCCGGCGTGGCGCTGGTCCGCAATCACCTCATTGGCGTGCGCATCGCCAGTGGACTGCGACTGTGTCAAGAAACTCACAACCACCGCGACAACCAAGCCCGCGGCAACACCAAACACACCAGCCGAAACAGGCTGAATGCCCCACCAAAGTCCGTCCCCACTTAGATCGAAGGCCGCCCGAACGCTAGGCAAATTGACGACCATGTAATACACCGTCACACCAAGCCCGGCCAGCATGCCGCCGACCGCCCCAGAACGCGTTGTACCAGGCCAAAAAATCCCGAGCACCATGACGGGAACAAAGGCCGCGCCCGCCATGGAGAAGGATGCAGAAACCAGGTACAAAATGCCTGCGGGTCGCTGTGCCGCGGCATAGGCGGCAATGAGCGCCACAACCAGTAACGCAAATTTCGACCACATGACGCGCCGCATTGCCTGCGCCTTGTCGCCATCCCCATCAAAATAAACATCGTGGGCCAGCGCATTGCCGATCGTCAGCAACAGGCCATCCGCAGTGGAGAGCGCCGCAGCCAGGCCACCCGCCGCCACCAGAACCGACACCACATACGGCAAGCCACCAATTTCTGGCGTTGCAAGCATCACCAGATCAGCGCCGATCTTCAACTCCGCGAACTGCAAAATATGGTCGCCGTTGACGTCCGCCACCATCAATAGTGCGGGGTCTCTTGCCCACTGTGCCACCCAAGAGGGCAGATCGCCAAAGGGTTGACCAACCAAGTGCGCCATCACCTCATATTTGACCAAGACCGCCAAAGCTGGGGCCGACAGGTAGAGCAAAGCAATAAACAGCAAAGACCACGCCACCGAGCTGCGCGCCTCTGCCACCGTGGGCGTGGTGTAGTAGCGGGTTAACAAATGCGGCAGCCCCGCAGTGCCCACCATCAGGCAAAACATCATGGCCAAGAAATTGAGCCGGGAGGCCTCAAACTCCTGTTTTTGTGAAGCCGATCCAGACGGGTCGCCCGCAAACGGAGTGGCATGGGCAGGCATGCCGCCCAAGGGGCTGGCCATTGCCAGATTGTCAGCGACGGCCCGGGTCCAACGCTCGCGCGCCGTGTTGACATCCTTGGGCAGCGCAGCCAATTCGCGGCGCAGCGCATTGACCCGCTCATCCTCGACTTTTTCGGAGTCCAATGCACGCAACCTGCTGCGCAACTCTTGCCGCTCAGCCTGTAGCGATGCATCCACGTCCAACAACTTCTTCTCGAACGCGCGGGCCCGACGGGCATATTCGTCGGTGACCTGCTTCTCCAAGGGAGAGTGGATCAATTGCTGCTCCATTACCGCGATCTTTTGCAGTTGCTGGCCATAGGCCAGCGGGGCAAACGGGTTGCCAATTTGCTTGTAAGACAGCCAGGACACCGGAATCAAAAAAGCCAGAATAATCACCACATACTGCGTCACCTGCGTCCATGTGACTGCCCGCATCCCGCCCAAAAACGAGCACACCAGCACACCGCCCAGGCCCAACAAAATACCGATCTCGAAATGAACTCCGGTCAGGCGCGACGTAATCAGCCCGACTCCGTAAATTTGCGCGACGACATAGGTAAATGAGCACAGAACTGCCGCCAGGGCGGCGATCATGCGGGGCCAGCGCCCCCCGAAGCGCACCGCAAAATAATCCGGCACGGTGTACAAGTTCATGCGCCGCAGGTAGGGTGCCACCAGCAGGGCAACCAGACAAAACCCACCGGTCCAGCCCAGCACATACGCAAGACCGCCCGGCTGCGCCCCGGAACCGGAGAAACCCTGCAAATACAAGCCACCAGCCAGGCTAATGAAGGAGGCGGCGCTCATCCAGTCTGCCGCAGTGGCCATGCCGTTGTACACCGCGGGAATACGCCGCCCTGCCACGTAGTATTCCGCGGCATCCGCCGTGCGCCCATGGACACCGATCAAGGCATACATGACCAGCGTTGCGGACAGGAAAATGCCGGCCACCCAAGCCTTGGACAAACCGTCTCGCTCGGCCAAGGCCAGCCCCAGCAAGAACAGCAACAGGCAAGCCACGTACACGGCAAACCGCTTGTGCAACTTGCGACTGCTCATGCGGTAGGCGGCCTGATCGAACCCCGGCTCGGGGGCTTCACGGCGGTTGGCAACCCACGCAAACACCACCACAATCGCAATGAAGACCAGCACAGAACCCTGCGCCGCGAACCAGAACCCCAAGGGCCAACCCGCGACGACCATTTGCAGGTCATGCGCGAAAAAAACAACACCAAAAGACACCGCAAACCACAGCGCCAATAGTCCTGCATGCAGGCGCCATTGGCGCGTGTTGGCCACCCCCATCATTTGATGGCGAGTTGCTGCCAGGTTGCGATCACGGAGTCCGGGTTGAGGGAGATCGAAGAAATGCCTTCGGCCTCCAGCCATTGCGCAAAGTCAGGGTGGTCGCTGGGGCCCTGGCCGCAAATGCCGATATATTTGCCTTGGCGTTTGCACGCGGCAATCGCCAAGCTAATCAGCGCCTTAACGGCTGGGTCACGTTCATCAAAGTCGGCAGCCAGCACGGCCAGACCGGAATCCCGGTCCAGACCCAGCGTGAGCTGGGTCAGGTCGTTGGAGCCAATCGAGAAGCCATCAAAGTACTCAAGGAACTGGTCAGCCAGGATGGCGTTGCTGGGGATCTCGCACATCATGATCAGCTTGAGCTCGTTCTCGCCGCGGCGCAAACCGTGCTTGCCCAGCAACTCGGTGACCTTCTTGGCCTGCCCCAGCGTGCGCACAAAGGGCACCATGACCTGCACATTGTTCAGGCCCATGTCATTGCGAACCCGCTTGAGCGCCTCGCACTCCATCGCAAACGCCTCGCCAAATTCAGGGCTGACGTAGCGTGCCGCACCACGGAAGCCCAGCATTGGGTTCTCTTCTTCCGGCTCGTAGCGGCTGCCACCAATTAGCTTGCGGTACTCGTTGCTCTTGAAGTCGGACAGCCGCACAATCACCGGCTTGGGCCAGAAGGCCGCGGCAATGGTGGCCACCCCTTCGGCCACGCGGTCCACGTAAAACGCACGGGGGGACGCATGGCCACGGGCAACGGACTCCACCGCTTTTTTCAAATCGGCGTCTACATTGGGGTAATCCAATATCGCTTTGGGGTGCACACCAATGTTGTTGTTGATGATGAACTCCAGGCGGGCCAGGCCAACGCCTTCGTTGGGCAACTGGCAGAAGTCAAACGCCAACTGGGGGTTGCCCACATTCATCATGATCTTGACCGGAATCTCGGGCATGGTGCCGCGCTGCACTTCCGACACCTCGGTCTCCAGCAAGCCGTCATAAATGAAGCCGGTATCGCCCTCGGCACAGCTCACAGTGACCAACATGCCTTCTTTCAATGCTTCGGTGGCATGGCCACAGCCCACCACCGCGGGGATGCCCAGTTCACGCGCAATGATCGCCGCGTGGCAGGTGCGCCCGCCGCGGTTGGTGACGATGGCGGAGGCGCGTTTCATCACCGGCTCCCAATTGGGGTCGGTCATGTCGGTGACCAAAATGTCACCGGCCTGCACCTTGTCCATCTCGCTGATGTTGTGCACGATGCGCACCGGGCCGGTGCCAATTTTTTGCCCAATAGCGCGCCCTTCGATCAGCACAGTGCCTTTGCCCTTGAGCTTGTAGCGGTACTCGGCCTGGTTACCAGCCTGGCTTTTCACGGTTTCTGGCCGTGCTTGCAGGATGTAGAGCTGGCCGTCCAGCCCATCCTTGCCCCATTCAATGTCCATCGGGCGACCGTAGTGCTCTTCAATCACCAGCGCGTAGCGGGCCAGTTGTTCGACTTCGCTTTCGGTCAGGGAATAGCGGTTGCGCAATTCGGTCGGCACATCGGTGGTTTTGACCAACTTGCCAGCGACCGCTTTTTCTTCGGCGGTCGTAAATTGCATTTGGATCAGTTTGGAGCCCAGGTTGCGACGGATCACGGCGCGCTTGCCGGCACGCAGCATGGGCTTGTGCACATAGAACTCGTCCGGGTTGACGGCGCCCTGCACCACCGTCTCACCCAAGCCGTAGCTGGAGGTGATGAACACCACATCGGAGAAACCGGACTCGGTGTCGATGGTGAACAGCACGCCGGCCGCGCCCAAATCGGAGCGCACCATGCGCTGAATACCGGCGCTCAAGGCCACATGCTCGTGGGCAAAGCCTTGGTGCACCCGGTAACTGATGGCACGGTCGTTGTACAGCGAGGCAAACACTTCGCGGATTTTGTGCAGGATGTCGTCAATGCCATGCACGTTCAAAAAGGTTTCTTGCTGGCCTGCAAAGGAGGCATCGGGCAGGTCTTCGGCGGTGGCCGAAGAGCGCACGGCAAAAGTGGCATCGCGGTTGCCCGAGCTCAGGGTTTCAAATGCGGCGCGGATGCCCTGCTCCAGCTCGGGCGGAAAAGGCTGCACCTCGACCATGGCACGGATTTCCGCACCGACCACGGCCAGTTCGCGCACGTCTTCGGTGTCCAGCTTCGACAAACGGGCGTTGATTTTCTCGGCCAAATCACCAAATTTCAAAAATTCGCGAAATGCGTGCGCGGTGGTGGCAAAGCCGGTTGGCACCTTGACGCCGGTGGGCAAGTGGGAAATCATTTCTCCCAGGCTGGCATTCTTGCCGCCGACCGACTCAACGTCGGTCATGCGCAGCAGCTCGAAGGGGACGACCAGGTCGTTCGGGTTAAAAAGTGTCGACATATTGAAGCTCCAGAGTTTAAAACCGGCGGGCGCGTGGGTCAAAATGCGCTAAATTGCAGTCATTGTAGGGGCCGAACCGCCGCAACCCCACCCCGATTCACTGTCTGCCCTTTCATAAGACTGACAATCCAACCGATCGCTTCACCATGCACCACCGCTCTGTTTTTTTCGTATCCGACGGCACTGGCATCACCGCCGAGACCTTTGGCAACGCCATCCTGGCCCAGTTTGAAGCCAAGGCGCGCCACATCCGCCTGCCCTTTGTTGACACGGTGGACAAGGCGCACCACGCGGTGCGCCAGATCAACCACGCCGCGGTGGTGGATGGCAACAAACCTATTGTGTTCACCACACTGGTGAATATGGAGGTGCTCAAGGTCATCCAAGACGGCTGCCAGGGGATGCTGCTGGACATGTTTGGCACCTTTGTGCATCCGCTGGAAGAAGAACTCAAGCTCAAATCGAACCACCGCATCGGGCGCTTCAGCGATGCCAGCAAGAGCAAGGAGTACCAGGACCGCATTGAAGCCATCAACTTCTCGCTGGCGCACGACGACGGCCAAAGCAACCGCGACCTGGAACATTCCGACGTGATTTTGGTGGGGGTGAGCCGCAGCGGAAAAACGCCGACCTCGCTCTACCTGGCCATGCAGTACGGGCTAAAGGCGTCCAACTACCCACTGATCCCGGAGGACTTTGACCGGCGCCAGTTGCCGCCAGCGCTGATCCCTCACAAAGACAAGATTTTTGGCCTGACGATTCAGCCCGAGCGCCTAAGCGAGATCCGCAACGAGCGCCGCCCCAACTCGAATTACGCCTCCATCGAGAACTGCCGAATGGAAATCCACGAGGCCGAGGCCATGATGCGGCGCACCGGCATCCGCTGGTTGTCGACCACCACCAAGTCGATCGAAGAGATAGCCACCACCATCCTGCAGGAATTGCACCCCGAACGGCTGAGCTACTAACGCTATTATTTTTATAGCTGCTTGCGCATATCCCTAAAGGGCTAGAGGCCTATTTGGCACTAAAAAAAGCCTCAAATCACTCCGGCACGTAGACAATGCCGCCATCCTTCATGCGGTACGCGGTGCCGGCCTTGGCACCCTCGCCCTGGCCAATTTGGCCGCTGGATTTGTAGCGTTCGATCTTTTCGCCCTTCTTCACCATCATCTCCATGCTGGGCTTGCCGGCATCGGTGATGACGGTCACGTCTTGCTTGCTGAAGGCGTTGAGCATCGGGTTTTGCGCCACAGTGATCAGCAGCGCGGCGATGATGACCAGAAAAATGTCGATGATGTTGACCACCGACAAAATCGGGTCGTCGTTCTCGGGTTCGTGCAGCAGCTTCAGGCTCATGCTGGGCGCCCCTTTTGCAAACTCACCAGCTCTTCGGCCAACCAGCGCCGGCGCACGTTGGACACGTAGTAGGTGATGCTGGCAGCGATCAAGGCCAGAATCACGGCCGAAAACGCCACCGTCAAACTGCCCGACACCTGGGCCAGGTTGCCGTCCGACAGCGATTTGAGCGCCGGCCCCATCGGAATCATGGTGCCCACCAGCCCCAGCATGGGGGCAATGCGACTGGCCAGACGCTCGGGCTCCAGCAGCTTGTGGGCAAACAGGTCCAGCTCATCGTCCGTCGCCCCCGGGAACTTCGCCGCGTGGTTGAGCAGCGGGAAGCCGCGTCCTTGCGTGTCCTTGCGCCGCTGCATCGCCTGCACCACAAAGCCGCCCATGGCGTACAGCGCGTACACAAAGAGCAGCGCCACCAGACCCAGCACGGGCAGCAAAAACAGCTGTCCCACCTGGTACATAAAGATTTCGATCATGGAGCTTTCAGTCATTTCATTTCCTTGGGGTTAATGGCTTGGTTGGGGGTGGCTACAGAGCCGGTGAGGGGTGTGGCACAGGGGTCCGGGCGTGGCGTGGCGGCGGTAAACCACAACAGATCGAACCCCGCGCTGTCGTAATCCAAGGGCGTGGGTTTACCGTCTTCCACTTCCACAAAGGCGATGGCCAGTGCACGCCGGGGTTCAAGCAGGTAGCGCGGCACGGCACGGTCGTTGCGGACATGGCCCGCCCCGGCAATTAAGACCACGGGGCCTGCCACGGCGTCCAGGGCCTGCGCCATTTGGAGGTCGCGTGCCCGCTGGGCTTGCACGATGCCGCTCAAGCGCGCCGGTTCGGGGCGCTGGCCGCAGTGGCCCTGCACCACATCGCCTTCTACCAGCGCCTGTTGCGCAGCATCGGCCACAGGCAACTGGGGCTGCAGCTTGCCCAAGGCGATGTCGCGCGCCTGTGCGCGGGACAGGTTGGCAGCCACCAGCGGCCATTGGTGTTGGGCGGCATAGGCGATCAGCGCCTGGTACATCGGCCAGCGCCAACCTGCGCGGTTGAGCTGGCCCGCATCGGCCAAGGCTTGTGCATCCGTGGTGCCAGATTTTTGTGCGGCCGACAGGGCAACCTGGTGCTGGGCGTCAAACTGCTCCAGAGCCAGCGCAGGCTGCACGCCACGCGCGGCCAGGGCCTGCAACACGTCCAACTGGCGGGCGTGGTGCACTTCGCTGTCATGTTTTTCCCCCAGCAACACATAACGGCTGCTGGCCGCGCGCTGGTAGGCGGCCTGTGCGCTGATGAACTGGCGGGCCGCCACGTCCCAAATGCGGCCATCGAGGGCCTGTGGGGGGGCGCCGTTGGGCGCGTCTGCCGCATGGGCCCCGCCCACCGCTACCAGCAGACTGGTGGCCACACAGCCAAAAATCCAGAATTTCATACTTTCCTCCATTGGCGCCACGCCCCCAGGGCGGGTGTCATGAACAGCAAACCCAGGGCCAGCAACAACATGGCACTGAGCGCCTGCACCACAGGGGTGACGACTCGCTCCAGCTTCATGCCTTCGATCTGGGGCGCCACCGGGGCTGGCTGGGGCTGCGGCGCAGTGGGTACCGGGTTCGACTTGGCTGTGGACCGCTGCGCGGGGCTGGCCAAAACAGTTTCCGCGGGCACCACGGACTGGCCCAAACCATATCCCGGCAGGCCGACGTATTCCTGGAAGGTCTGGTTGCTGGTGCGCACATCAAAACGCTGAGCCAAATCCTTGTAACGCTCTTTCAGCTCGCCCACAGTGGCGCTGTCGGCCTGCCAGTAGCCCTGGCGTGCCATTTCAATCATGCGCTCCATCATCTGCGCCAAGGCGTGCGGATTCTCGCGCTCCATCCATTGTTGAATACCAAGCTTGTGTTTGTCACGCACATACACATCGGCAAACTCCTGCCATTGGTCGTCGCGCACAATCTCGCGCGCCACCGTGGTCCAGCCGGTAAAGTTGTTGATGCTGTCGACCATCTGCACCGTGCCGGCATACCCCTCCTTCATCAGCGCCTGGATATGGCCGGGGTGGAAGTTGCGGGTGGCCAGCTCTTTCGCCAAAAATGCGCTGGCCTCCTCAATCTTGCCCGAACCCGAACCGCGCAGGTTGGAGATGAACAGCTCCGGCGCTTTGCCGTCGATGTAGCGCACCGCGGAAGAAATGCCGCCCAGGTACTGGAACGGGTCGTCGGTGGTGAGCATGCCGTACAGGTTGGAGGTGCGGGCCAGCACCGCTGCCTGGGTGCCTTTGAGTTGGGCGGCGTACAGGTTGAAACGGCCATTGCTGCCCTGGGCCGCACCGCCGCCCGCACCGGCCACGCTGGCCAGTTCGGCACCGCTCTTGCCCCAATCGGCTTCGTCCGGGCCAAAGGCAAACTGCATCTTGCGCAGGTACAGCTCGGCCATTTTTCGGTCGCCCTCTTCTTTGCTGGCCCAGGTGTCGGTGGCTAGAGCCGCATCGTCCAGGCCTGAGCCGTAATTGCCCGAGGCCCCCGAAAAAATGCGCGTCTCAGCTGCCTTTTGGGCGGCATCCGAGCGCCAGCCTTGCGACGCCAGTTGCCGGGAAATCGCCAGGGTGTTATGCGCCACGGGGTTGTCCGCCTCGCCCGTGGCCTGTGCCGCCAGTTGCGCAGCCCGCGCCAGTTGCTTCATGGCGTTGGGAAAATGGTCGCGGTACAGGCCGGTGGCCGACAGCACCACGTCAATACGCGGACGACCCAACTCCTTACGAGGGACCAGTTTCACATCCACTACCCGCCCCCCGGTGTCCCACACCGGCTCTACACCCAAGGCCCACAGCGCCTGCGCCTCCAGCATGCCCTGGTGCCGCATGGTCTCCACCGACCACAGCGAAAACGTGAACTTGGACGGTGTGATTCCGGTCTTTTGTTTGTGCGCCGCCACCAGCTTGTCCAGCGCTTCCTTGCCCGCCGTCCAGGCCGCTTGGGTCGGCACACGCGAGGGATCGAACCCATACAGATTGCGCCCGGTGGGCAGGCTGTCCGGGTTCTTGACCGGGTCGCCACCATAGGAGGTGGGGATATAGCGGCCGTCCAGCGCGGCCAGCAGCCCGCGGGTTTCGCCCTCGGCCTGCAAATCCGCAAACCAGCGCTTGCCCTGCTCCACCATGGCATGCAGCTTGGCCGGGAGCAGGTTCGTCGGCGCCTGCTCCACCAGATGTTTGCGCAGCAGTTTATAAGGCGCGGTCTGGGCGATTTTGCTGAAGTCGGCCACGATGGCTTCGTCCGCCTCCAGATCGTTGCCGTCCACATGGATGGCCGTGGCCTCCCAAAACGGCGCACCCAGCATCATCAGTACCGTCGCCAATTGGCCGTGTTCGTCCGAGCCCTTGCCGAAGGTGTGTAAACCCAGGGGCTGCGCCGTTTGGGCCAGCTCGTGCAAATGGTCGTGCAACGCGTTGATGAAGGCGGAGAATTCACGGTCCATGCGGGCCGTGCTCCAGCCCATGTCCAGGTGAATCCTCTCTTTGACCACCGTGGCGCCCACTTGGGCACGCAGTTTGTCCTTCACCGCCCCCGTGTCCTGCGCCAGCCAGGCGTGCAAATCGTCGTGCAACTGGGTCAGGACCGAGTGCAGACCGGCCGGGGCAAAAGGCGGGGTCTGGTAGCTGATGTTGACCGCGCGCCCGCGCCGTTTGGTTTGCACCGCCTCGCCAATGTTGTCGACGATGTAGGGGTATATCACTGGCACATTGCCAATCGCCATGAGCGGGTAGTCGTACACCCACAGGCCGCGCTCCTTGCCTGGCAACCACTCTTGTGTGCCGTGGGTGCCGTAGTGGATGAGTGCGTCGGCCTTGAACTGCTCGCGCATCCACAGGTAACCGGCCATGTAGGAGTGCGGGGGCGCGGCACTGCTGGAATGGTAAATCTCCTTGTTTTTGGCGTACACCCCGCCGCCCACGGGCTCACCACGCGGCGGCTGCGGCAGGATGCTGATGTTGCCCAACTTCAAGCGGGGAATCGCAAAATAGGCCTCGCCATTGCGCCGCACCAAAAACACCGACTTGTCGGGTTGGCCGGCAGAGGCGATCCATGCGTCGCGTCGCTCCTCGGGTAAGCTGGCCAGCCATTTTTTGTAGGTCGCCAGGGGCATCAGCTCCGCCAGCCCGTCGCGCACCAGCGCATCCATTTCTTCCGCCACCGTACCGGGGCGGTAAAAGGGTTTGAGCAGGCGCTGCAGGTTGCGCGTCAGTGTGGCGGCATCGGGGGTCTCGGTACGGTAGCCGGCGGCCTTCATGGCGGCCAGCGTCGCCTCCAAACTGGTGGGCAGGTTCATGAAGGAGGCCCCCAGGTTTTTCTCGCCCGGTGGGTAGTTCCAGAACATGATGGCGACTTTTTTATCCGCATTAGCGGTGTGTGCCAGACGCGCCAGCGCCAGCGCCTTGCCGACCACTGCGGCCGCTTGTTCGGGAATGGCGCGCAACTGGTCACTGGTCTTGTCGGTGGCGGCAGCCACCATCACGTCAAACACACCGGCGTATTCGGGCTGAGACAGATAAAAAGGCACATCCATCAACGCAATGCCCACGGGGTCGTTCCACCAGGCTTCGGCATCGCCTTTTTTGTAGCCCATGGCCTGGATCACCGGGATGCCCAGCTTGTCGAACTCCGCGCGCCGCCCCTCGGGGTTGAGCATGATCTGGGTGGTGATCAGCACATCGGTCAGCGTCTTGCCACCGGGCGCCAACAGCTGACTGGTCGCCGTGTTGTCCATCACCGGGCCGTAAAAAGCCAGCGGCACGGCGCCCGCCGCTTCGACGCGGGCAATCAGGTCGTCGATCAGTTGGGTTTGCTCCGCCGCGATGGACTGCTGGTGAAAGGCAATCGCCACCACCGGCTTGCCTTTGGGCTGGCCCTTCCAGCGCAGGTAGGCCGCGGTGTCGTTGAAGACCAGGCTGGGCGCCTTGGGGTGGTAGATGGCGGTGGCGGCAAAGACCTGCGGCGGTGCGATTTTTTGCCAGGGCTTGTGCGCCAGGTGGGCTGCCAGTGTGGCAAAAAAACCGGCGTTGTTGGCTCGCCCACCGTTCACATAGTAGGCATGCAGGCGCTTGGCCACGTCATCGGGCAGATTCTGCCAGCTGGGGGTCTGGACATTCAGCCACAGCGCGGGGGTTTTGGCACGCGCCAGGGCGGGCAGTGCCTCCCCCACCCGCGCGTGAATAGCTTCCTGAATATGGTCGCGTGGTGCATCAAACACCACCGCGTCAAAGCCGCGCCACAGACCGGCGTCGATGGCGCCCAGCTTCTCCACAAATTTCGCTTCGATTTTGATGCCATAGGGTGCCGCCACGTCCGAGAGCACGCGGAACTTGCCGGGGGAGATGGGGCTGGTGGTCACGAACAATACCGCAGCCGCGTGAGACGACAAGGGCGTGCAAAGCGCGCAGAACAGCAACGAACTTGCAGCAAAAAAACGACGCAAAAAGGCCAATAAAGTCATCAATGTTGCCTAAAAACTATGCGTTACGCTGACAGAAAAATTTCGACCCGGCTGGCTGTAAGCATCAATGGTGGTGCTGGTCGCAGCAAGGTCGCGCACATCAGCCCATTCCACGTACTTGCGATCAAACAAATTAGTGATTCCAGCGGTCAGACGGGTCGCTTTGCTGAAGCTATACCAACCCGACACATCCATGACCCCATAACCACCGGGCGTGACTTTCGTTGCATCCGGATTGCGTTGCTTGCGCTCAACGCCAGTGATTTGGGTGCTTACCCCCCAGAATGCACCCTTTTCGTAACGCAAACCAAGAATCAATTTATCGGGATCAATGGTTGCCAACGGCGATCGCACGCCGTTGGACTCGGAGTCCCCTTCAACATGCGCGTAGGCCGCAGAGACAGACCAATTTGATGCAAATGCCCAATCACCCCGAATTTCCATGCCACTGATCGTTACGCTATTCAAATTGATCGACTGAAAAACGTCTGGCGTCGGCGCGGTGTTGTCTGTCACCAGTACATTGCTGGCAATGAAGTCCTTGTATTTACCCTGAAATACCGCCACGCTATAGCTGCGGCTTGCATCACGTCCGCGCAGGCCCAATTCAACGGAATCACTGGTCTCGGACTTTAGACTTGGATTACCTATCGATGTATAGGGTTGCGCAGCCGTCAAATTAGTTACGCCGCCATTCACCTGACTTGGCTTGGGAGCTCTAAAACCATGGGCATATTGTGAAAATACATGCGCCATCGGAGTCAGCTTCCAGATGGCGCCCAGCTTGGGGGACAGTGCTGCATCGCTCAACTCGGATGGCTGCGCTGTGTTGTTCACCTGGTACAGCGCATCGGGTTTGGGCGTCAGCTTGAAACTGTCGTATCGCAAGCCCGGCGTCAGACTGAAAGCACCAAACTTCATCTCATCCTGCACAAAGGCACCTACGGTACGGTAGTCCGTGTCTGGGAAGCTTTTGTTCGCAACAAAAGCTGTGCCCGAACTGTTGAAGCCCTCTTTCAAAGAAGTGACTTCTGTCAGGGCCGCGTCAACACCAAAAACCAATCGGTGGGTTGCAACCTTTCCCAGGTTGGTTTCCAGTTGCACGCTGCCACCCAGCGTCTTTTCGCCATAACGTGTGTCCCGCGTACGCACCAGCGGCGCTGCTGAACGCGCCTCAAAACCATACTGGTGGTTCATTGAATTCTGGCCATACATGCTCACAGTCATCACATCCAGCCAACTCTTGGACGGCACGTAACGGTAGTCCAGCTTGGCCAGTTCGCGGGAGATGTTTTCACGCACATCCACATCTGTGAGCGTGGCAGCAGCAAAAGGATCGCCAAAGAAGCTCATCACATCCGTATTGTTCTGCCGTTTTAGCGTTTCTGCAGTCAGCTTGATCTGGTGGATCGTGCTGGGTGACAACAGCAGTTTGGCCAGCACGTAGTCCGCCTGGTTATTGGCCGGATTTGGTGTTGTTCGGTTCAAGTTGGCAACATCGTTGCTCCCCATGTTGTCAGTCTCATGGCTTCGTCGCATGCTGGCCAGCACCATGCCTTGTACACCATCCCCCTTGAAGGCAAAGCTGGGCGCCAACTGGAAAGAGTTATCCACCGATGAGTAAGTGGATTTAATGTTCAACTGTTGGGGGTTACCCAACGTCAGCAGATCCTGCGGCTCTTTGGTCACGAAGCTGACAGCGCCAGCCAAGCCATCCGACCCAAATTGCGTGCTTGAGGCTCCTCGCAAAATTTCTACGCGTTTGTAACCTTCCGGATCCACCGTGTCTCCACGCCCTGCCGCATAAGGACCACTCGCGTAAGTGGCAGGCAGGCTGACACCATCCACCTGCAAACGAACCTGATCGCCCTCCAGGCCACGAATATTCACCCCTTCATTTCCGGCACGCCCCACGGCACTGAACACCCCGGATGAGCGATTGGCCACCGAACGCACGGACACCCCAACCTCACCCTTCAGCAGATCCTCCAGATCGGTAGGATTTTGCTTTGCAATGTCATCCGCCCCAATGCTGGTGATGGTGGCAGGCACATCTTCAAGCTCCTGCTCAACCCGACTGCCACTGATCACAACCTCCTTGAGGGCCTTGACTGCCGGCGCATCAGGTTGCGCCCAACTCCCCGCGCCGCCCCACGCCAGACCCAAACACAAAGAGAGCTTGGTTAGAGAAAATCCACCCGGCGCACCAAAATTAGCCATAAATCATCCATAGAAATAGTATTTCGACGTTGGCTGGCTGGACTGGCTGATCGAGTCTCGCAGGGGAGACTGAGTGGCTTGATTTGGCTTGCTGATCTAGGTTGATATTCTACATGCGAATTATTCGCATTTGCAATTGAGCGCAATTTTTTGTAACCATCCTCGGGTACAGTCCCACCATGCAACCCACTCGCCCAACTCCAACACCTCCACGCTGGCAGCGCTGGATCTGGCTGATTTGCGGATGTATCTGCCTGCTCACCGGCATCGTCGGTATTGTTTTACCCCTGCTGCCGACCACACCTTTTGTGCTGCTGGCGGCTTTTTGCTTTTCACGGGGCAGTGCCCGTTATGAAGAATGGCTGGTGGTGCATCCGCGCTTTGGCCCCGTGGTGCGGGACTGGCGGGCCAACCGCGCCGTGCCCTTGCGGGCCAAGCAGGCGGCCACCACCATGATGGCGTTGAGCTCCGTCGTCGCCTGGTGGGTGTTGCCCCCGCACCTGCGCTGGATTCCAGGGGTCTGCTGCACCGCAGTGGCGATATGGCTGTGGAGCCTACCGACGCGCGCCACCGCTTGAATTGTGCGTAAAATCGGCCTCTAGCCCTTATGGGACGTGCGCAAGCTGCTACAAATTAAATAGCATTGGCAGACGCCTGAACACCGTCACCACCCCCTGCGCCAGGGTGCTCGGCCGGAGTGGCATCGGCGCCCTTGCTGGAGATTTGCTCCAAACCCCGCGCCAGTGACGAGGCGCTGGGGTTCTCTACAAAAACGCAGCGTTTGCCGGTGCGTTTGCAGAAGTCTTTGACCTTCCAATAGGCGTTGTGGCTGATGCAACCCGTCTGGCAAATGACCAAGTCGGCAGCGATCAGGCTCGCATCAAGGATGTTTTGGCTGTCTTCCAGGCCGCCATCATGGTGCGCAAATTGCCCGCCCACCCGCTCCACCACATCCCGGTAGCTGGCAAGGCTGCCTGTGCGTCCGCCCACACACAGCACTTTTTTCTGTTGCAGGTCCACGCTAACAGGTGTTGCCGCCGGGCTCTCCCGCTCAGCCAGCGCGGCGCTTGCCGCATGGGCCGCTTCGCCAGCCAGGGCTTCGAGCGATTTGGTGGTGGCCGCCAGTTTTTGGCGCAGGCCCATGTTGAGCGCATCCAACTCCGCCTGCCGGGCCGCCATCTGCTCGATTTTCTTCAGCAGGCGTGCACCGGATTCGTATTCCGGTATCGAGGCCCGCAACGCCGCCAGGTCTTCGCTCACAAAGGCGAGGCGGCTGTCCTTGCCCATGCTTTCAGCCCTGGCCTGCACAAGCAAGGCGTTCAGGTGTTCCACCTCCCCCGCCTTTTCCGTGATCAGGCGGGTGCTGCGCTCCTGCACCCGGCCCAGCTCCCGCGCCAGCACCGCGTTTTCATGCATCACCGCTTTGTACTTGGCAATGTCCAGCCGCACACTGGCACCGGCCTGGTGCTGCAGCATGTGCATGTCGTGCAGCAACACTTCTTCCAGCACCGTATCGCAACGCGGGTGGGTCAATGCCGCCCACAAGGTGCCCGCCACGTCCCCCTGGCGCACGGCCTGCGCCCACGCATCGGCCACCGCCAAAGAGGTTTTGGCGGAGCGTAGCGCCTGCACTTCGCGGGAATACCGTTTGTCCAACTCGGCTTGCAACAGCTCCGACAGGCGACTGCGGTAGCAGCACTCTGCCACCGCGCCCACATGCACCTCGTAGTCGTCGGCCACCGCCTGCGCACCCAGGGCTTTGTTGACCAGCCGTCGCAAGGTATCCAGCGGTAAACAAACACCCACCACCGGGCAGTAACACACATGTGGTAAATCCCACAGGCGCCTGCGTCGGGAGCCCTTCACCACGCTTGGTTTGTCAATTTCACACGGCTGCCCAAAAAGCAAGTGTGTGGAGGAGCCTGCTGGGTGGTCGCACATGGTGTTGCCTTTGCTCAGAGTGGGGTGGATGAATTCAATGGAGTAGCGCGTTGGGCGTGCGCTATTTGGTGAGGATCAATTTGCCCAACGACGTTTGTCGCAACCGGTACAGGGCACCGTTGTGCTCTATTTCCAGCTCTTGGGCATCGGCAAACAACTCAAAACTGGGGACACGGCGGGTGGCCTTGCTCCCCGCAAACCGATCCGGTGCGGGCGTGGCCCGGTCGGATTGCGGCATGGTTTTGGGAAGCGTTTCTGGTGGTGTGGTGAAGCTCATGCCTTTAATTGTAAATGCGAATTACTCTCATTTACAAAAAATATTTACCCATACCTCCATGCAAACAAAGCCCAATGCAGCTGACAGGGTGAAAATGCCAGATCCTCAACCAACAAAAGGACCCCCATGAAAGGCGATGCACAAGTTATCCACCACCTGCAGGCCCAGCTCAAAAATGAGTTGACCGCCATCAACCAGTATTTTTTGCACTACCGCATGCTCAAACACTGGGGTCTGGACAAACTGGCCAAAAAGGAATACGCAGAGTCGATTGGTGAAATGAAGCATGCCGACCTGCTGATGGACCGCATTTTTATGCTCGACGGTCTGCCCAACCTGCAAGACATTGCCAAGATCAACGTGGGTGAAACCGTGCCTGAGATCTTCGCCTGCGACCTGGGGGCCGAGCAAGGCGCACAGGCCACAGTCAAGGCGGGCATTGCCCTGTGCGAATCGGTCGGCGACTACGTATCGAGGGATTTGCTGAAAAAAATCCTCATCGACACCGAAGAGCACATCGACTTTCTGGAAACCCAGATTGAACTGATCGACAAGGTGGGCCTGCAAAACTACCAGCAAACCCAGATGGGCGAAATGAGTTAAGTCCAACAACATACCAGCCTATGGTGGGGGCATTCTCAAAAGAAATCTAATCCTTTATTCTTAATGCAAACTATTCGCATTATGATTGACGGGTTCTTTTTTTTTATGAGACCCTGCCATGTTCCAACGCCCGATCCTGCACATTGCGCTGTCTAGCGCCATCGCGCTGTCCACCTTGTCTGCCCTACCCGCGCAGGCCCAAACGGCGGACACCAGTGCCGTAGTGCAGCAATACGCCACCCTGGTGTACGCCAACTATCATGATGTACTGAGCAGCGCGCAGACACTGCAAAAAGCGATCAACACCTTCACGGCAGCCCCTTCCGCCCAAGGCCTGGAAGACGCCAAAAATGCCTGGCTAGCCGCCCGCGAGGTCTACGGCCAGACCGAGGCCTTCCGTTTTTACAGCGGCCCAATTGACAGCGATACCGGCCCCGAAGGGCGGCTGAATGCCTGGCCGCTGGACGAGTCCTACATCGACAGCGTGAGCGGCAAACCCAAGTCTGGCATCGTCAACAACCCCAAAGTCAAAATCACCAAGGGCAACCTGGCCAAACTCAATGAGCGCGGTGGCGAAGAGAACATTGCCGCCGGCTGGCACGCCATTGAGTTCTTGCTGTGGGGCCAGGACCAAAGTGACACCGGCCCCGGCCAGCGCGCGTTTGAAGACTATGTCGACGGAAAAACCGCCAACGCCGACCGCCGCCGCGCCTTCCTGAACACCGCCACCCAACTGCTGATCGACGATCTGGGCACCTTGGTCAAAGCATGGCAGCCTGATGCAAAGAACTACCGCGCCCAATTTGAAAAAGGCGGCATCGCATCGGTGCGCAAAATGATCGTCGGCATGGGGTCGCTGTCGCGCGGCGAACTGGCAGGTGAGCGCATGGAAGTGGCCATGAACACGCAGGACAAGGAAGACGAACACTCCTGTTTCTCCGACAACACCCACCGCGACGTGGTGAACAACGCCCAGGGCATTGCAAACGTCTGGCTGGGCCAGTACAAGCGCCTGAACGGCAGCGTGGTGCAAGGCGCATCGCTCAAAGACCTGGTGGCCGCCAAGAACGCCACGGTGGCCGAACGGGTGAGCCGCCAAATGGCCCAAAGTGTGGCCAACGCCCAAGCCATCCAGGCCCCGTTTGACCGCGAAATTGTCGGCACCCAGGACGCCCCCGGTCGCCTGCGGGTGCAAAAAACCATCGACAGCCTGGTGCAACAGTCCAAAGACCTGACCGAGGCCGCCGCCACACTGGGCATCACCAAGCTGGCTCAAACCAAATGAAGCTGCGCATCCGACAAAAAGTGGGGCTGGTGTTAACCGCGGCCGGGGCCATCGCGGCGCTGGCGTGGCCAGTGTGGAGCCACGGCAACGCAGACCTGTCAAACGTGGTGCAAGGTGAACTTACCGCGGGCGAGGCCACCGCCTTTGCCACCGGGCGCAACGCTTTTTCCATGCCCCTGCCCACCCTGGACGATGCCGAGCGCGCCCGCTTTGCGGTGGGCAACTCCTTCTTCAGACGCAACTGGGTGGAAGCCCCCGCATCCACCACCGCGCGCGATGGCCTGGGCCCGCATTTCATCGCCCGCTCCTGCGGCGGCTGCCATGTGCAAGACGGCCGTGGCGCCCCGCCCGAGGTGCGCAAAGGCCAGCATGAGCAGCCCGTGGCCTTGCTCATGCGCCTGTCCATCCCCGGCACCGGCGCACACGGCGGTGTGGTACCCGACCCGGTGTATGGCGACCAGCTCAACAACGCCGCCATTCAGGGCGTGCAGCCCGAAGGCCAGGTGCAAATCCGCACGCAAACCCTGCGCGGCCGTTTTGCCGATGGCACACCTTACACCCTGCAAAAGCCCATGTACCGCCTGGGCCAGTTGGCCTACGGACCACTGGCACCCGGCGTAATGATCAGCCCGCGCATTGCACCGCAAATCGCGGGTGTGGGTTTGCTGGAAGCCATTAGCGACCAGGACATTCTGGCCAACGCCGCCGCCCAGGCGGAGGCACCCGGCCCCATCAAAGGCCAGGTCAACCACGTGTGGGACGACTTTGCCCAAACCCTGCGCATAGGCCGCCTGGGCTGGAAGGCCAACCAGGCTAGCGTGGCCAGCCAGACCGCCGGCGCCTTTTTAGGCGACATTGGCATCACCTCGCCCCAGCACCCGGATGAAGCCTGCATGCCCAGCCAGCACGACTGCCACGTCGCGCCCAAGGGCTCACAAGGCAAGGCGCCCGAGATTGACGCACGCACCCTGTCCGATGTCATCTTCTACCAAGCCACCTTGGCCCCGGCCGCACGGCGCAATGTGGCAGATGCCGCTGTGCAGCGTGGCCAGGCCCTGTTCGCCCAGACCCAGTGCAACAGCTGCCACCGCCCTAGTTACACCACGGGTGCCGCGCCCTACGCCACGCTGTCCAGCCCCAAAGTGCAGGGTCTTAAAATCTGGCCCTACACCGACCTGCTGCTGCACGACATGGGCCCCGGGCTGGCCGATGGTCGAGCTGACTATGCCGCCAACGGCCAGCAATGGAAAACCCCGCCGCTGTGGGGCGTGGGCCTGATCCACGACGTGAACGGCCACCGCCGCCTGCTGCACGACGGGCGCGCCAACGGTGTGCTGGAGGCCATTCTTTGGCACGGTGGCGAAGCACAACCGGCCCAGGAGCAGGTGCGCCGGCTCAGTGCCCAAGATCGCCAGGCCCTGGTCGCGTTTGTGGAGTCCCTGTGAAGCGGAGAAACCTGCTTATTTTTATGCCTTTTTGGGCTCTAGACCTTATGGAATATGCGCAAGCAGCTCCTAAATCAATAGCAAAAGAGTCGCCATCCAAAACGTCTGCCGTGGCCGCGCCCTACATTGCGGCAACCCAGATGGTGGATGCCTTGCTGCACCAGCACTTTGTGCCCGCAGCCCTGGTGCTGCAATCCAGTGCGCTGGCGCTAGAAGCCTCCTTGCAAAACCCGCAAACACAATGGAACGCACACCGCCAGCCGTGGACCAGCACCATGCTGGCGTGGGAGACGCTGGCCGCGGTGGCCGTGGGGCCGCTGCTGGAACGCCGTTCGGCCCGCGCCATCGACTTCTGGCCCACCCGCCCGGCCCAGATCCAGCGCCTGCTGGACGCGGGCCTGGCCGGCCTGAGTGATGTGCGCAGCCTAGAAACCGTGGGCGCCAGCGCACGCGGCCTGCCCGCAATGGAGTGGCTGCTGTTCAAGACCACCGGCGCCGCCCATGCGCGCACCCTCGCCCTGCTGCTGGCCCAACAGGTGCGGCAAGAGGCCGACACCTTGCTGGCGGGCTACCAGCAACTGGCCCGCACCGAGCGGGAAGAAAGCGAAGCCTGGGCCCTATACGGCGAATGGTTTGGCCAGGCCGTGGGCGGCCTGGAGCAACTGCGCATCAAAAAATTGGTGCCCGATACCCGGGGCAAAGACAGCTCTCCCTGGGTGCGTGGCCTGAGCGGCCAAACCGCTGCCAGCTGGTTAGCCCAGGCACGCGGGTTGCAGGCCTTTTTGGTCGGCACCCCCGCCGCGCAGGCCGCAGCCCAACAGCAGGCGGCACGGTGGCCGGTGCCGGGCAGCGTCAACAGCCTGTTGTTGGGGCGTGGCCATTTGCAGCACAGCCAGGCCTTGCTGCAACACACCGCAACCATGGTGCAGGCGGTGGCGCACGCCCAGGTGCACAAGCCCGCCAGCCTGCGCACGGCACAGGCAGCACTGTCCAAAACCTCGGCCCTGATGGACACCCTGGCGGGCCAGGTGCTCAACATCGCGCTGGGCTTTACCGACGCCGATGGCGACTAGCCCCGCATGATGCAACGCCGCCACTGGCTGCTGGGCGCTGCCGCGCTGGCGGGCCAGCACGCCTGGGCGGGGCAAGCCGCAGGCGCCAATACCAACGGCAGGCTGCCACCGTGGGCGGTGCTCACCGCCTGGAACCAGGGTGCACGCAGTTGGGCCGGTCTGTGGACCCCCCATGCACCTGTGCGTGGTATTGCCCTGCCCGCCCGCGCCCACCAAGTACTGGCCCTGCCGCCCGCCCCGGGTAGCCACACGCCTCTGGCCTTGGTCGTGGCCCGCCGCCCCGGGGAATACATGCTGCGTTTTGACCCCGTGCGTGCCAAACCGCTGCAGTGGCACACCATGGAAGACGACCGCTATCTGGCCGGGCACGCGCTCTTGTCGGCCGACGCCACCACCCTGTACACCACCGAGACCGATGGAGAAACAGGCCAGGGCCTGCTGGTGGAGCGCGACCCCATGACCCTGGCCAAACGCCGTGAATTTTCCAGCGGCGGCGTGGGCCCGCACGCCGTGCTGCTGGAGCCGGGCAACCCGCCAGGGGCCGACACGCTACTGGTCGCCAACGGCGGCATTCTCAATTTGCCAGAAACCGGACGGCGCAAACTCAACCTGGGGCGCATGGACTCCAACCTCACCCGGCTGGACGCCCGAACCGGCACCGTGCTGGCCACCTACCGGCTGGACGACCCGTTTTTAAGCCTGCGCCACCTGGCGCGCGCGCCCGACGGCACAGTCGGCGTGGCGCTGCAAGCCGAACACCCGCAGCGACAAGACCGCCGCAACGCCCCCGCATTGGCGCTGCTGGATGGCAACGGCCTTCGCGCACTGCCCATGGCGTCGGGTGACGCGGCCATGCCAGGCGCACTGCCTACATGGGACGGCTATGCCGGTGACATTGCCTACGCACAAGGGTATTTTTGGGCCAGTGCGCCGCATGCGGGACTGCTACTGGGCTGGTCCGCACAGGGCCTGGCGCCGGTGCACCGGGCACTGCCCGGCGCGGGCGCACTCGCCGTCTCCAGCGGCACCCAGGGAGACCGCCTGCTGGTGGGCGCAAGCCGTGACGCCTGGTTACTCTTCAGCCCCAAGACAAGACCTGCAAGAGCTGTGCTGGGCCCCCGCTACCTGCTGTCCCACGCATGGGACAACCATGCGCAATTCCTGACCACGGGTTGATGCCAGGTATAACCTTTTGCTTGTAATGCGAATTGTTCTCATTTACAATCGCATTATCCATTCCATACCGACTGAGGACGACAGCCATGATCGTGTGTATCTGCAAACGTATTTCAGACCACCAAATTGCACGCCATGCACGCGCAGGCTTGAGTTTTGACGACATCCAGATGGAGCTGGGCGTGGCCACCCAATGCGGACGCTGCGAAGACTGTGCCCGCGGCGTTGTGTCCCAATGCAGCGTAAACCAACCCACCGCCGCATTGCGCAAGCGCACTTGCGCCTGCGCCGAAGGTGCCTGCGGGCACTAACCCCCATCTCGTCACCCCACGCCCCAGTGGTTGTCTTCCACCGGGGCCGCGGGCAACTTGAGCGCCATGCCGCACACTACATCCCCGGTTCGGGGCGCAATGTGCAGGTCAACCTGTCCGTCAAGCTCTTGTTCTCTACACTATGCCCTCGCCGTCCATCGCCACCCACTACCCTGTGACCCCACCCGCCATCAGCCGCAATGTCACCATCGCTGCCAGCGTCGTGCTGTTTCACGCGCTGGCGCTGTGGGCGCTGCAAACCGGGCTGTTGCGCCACATGGTGGAGATGGTTGTACCACCGGCGGAAATACTGGTGGAGATCATGGAGCCACAAAGTTCGGTGTTAAAAGTGCCTATAGCCCAATCCAGACCTGCGCAGGCAGCTCCTAAATCAATAGCAAAATCGACTCCCACACCAACACCGGTGCCTCTTTCTGTGCCGATGCCCGTGGCCGTCGCCGAGCCGATATCGCAGCCCCTTCCCGCTGCGTCCACTACGACGCCGGCGCCCGTAGCACCCGGTACAGCAACAGCCAGCGTGAGCGCTCCAGGCGCAAACACCAACGCAGGCTCAACGGGCACCAACACGGCCGAACCGGTGGTGCCGAAAGTGGTGCTGCCATCCAGCGATGCCGACTACCTGCACAACCCCAAACCACCCTACCCGCCCTTGAGCAAGCGATTGGGAGAGCAAGGCAAAGTGGTGGTGCGCACTCTGATTGGGGCCGATGGCGTGCCTCAAAAAGCAGAAATCAAACAGTCCAGCGGCTTTGAGCGACTGGACCAGTCTGCACTGGCCACCGCCCTGCGCTGGCGCTACGTGCCGGGCAAGCGCGCCGGTGTACCCGAAGCCATGTGGTTCAACGTGCCGTTTAGCTTTGTTCTCGAATAGCGCATATTTTTTTAGTTCAACCTCATTTTTTTGGAGTAGTTATGGATTCGCAACTCGGATTGGTCACCCTTTGGACCCAGGGCGACTGGGTCACCCGCTCGGTCGCGGTGCTGCTGTTGGTCATGTCGCTTGCGTCGTGGATGGTCATCCTGATCAAGGCGCTGGATATCTTCAAGTTCAAGTCCCTGGGACAGCGCACCGAAACGTTCTGGCACAGCGAAGACTTTGCCGCCGGCATGAAAGCACTGGGCCCCCAGGCTGGCAATCCGTTTGTGCAACTGGCCCAGGCCGGGCAGGAAGCCACTACCCACCACCGCAATACCCAAACACAGCTGCACGACGCGCTGGACATCAGCGACTGGATTCAGCGCTGTCTGCGCAACTCGATTGACGACAGCACCGCACGCTTCCAAAGCGGGCTGGCGGTTCTGGCGTCGGTAGGCTCCACCGCGCCGTTTGTCGGCCTGTTTGGCACCGTGTGGGGCATTTACCATGCGCTGATGGGCATCAGCGCGGCGGGTCAGGCGACCATCGACAAGGTGGCTGGCCCCATCGGAGAGGCGCTCATCATGACCGCGCTGGGCTTGGCTGTCGCCATCCCGGCGGTGTTGGGCTACAACGCGCTGGTGAGGGGCAATAAATCCATTTTGACCAAGCTCAACCGCTTCGCCCACGACCTGCACGCCTACTTTGTGACCGGCGCACGCGTGGGCAACGGCAGCAGCCAGGCCAAGATCATTCCCATGAAGAAAGCGTAACGGCGATGGCATTCGGACTACAAGACAGCACGTCGGATGGGGATTCCGAGGTGATGAACGAGATCAACATGACGCCCCTGGTGGACGTGATGCTGGTGCTGCTCATCATCTTCATCATCACCGTGCCGGTGATGAAGCAGGCGGTCAACATCGATTTACCCCAGGCCAGCGCCCAGACGCAACAAATCAAACCGGAAACGATCTCACTCAGCGTGGACGCTCAGGGGACCTATTTCTGGAACCAGAAACAGGTGCCCGACGGCCAGCTCAGCACCTTGCTGCAGGCCGAAGCAGCCAAAGAACCCCAGCCAGAGTTGCATATTCGTGGTGACAAGGCCGTGCGCTACGAATTTGTGGCGCAGGCCATGGGAGCCGCACAGCAGGCGGGCCTGCGCAAGATTGGGTTTATTACCGAACCCGAGCGCTAAAGCCCGCGAGCAAGCTCCAAAGGCCCTTTTTACAGACCGATGGCGGCAATGCCGGCCTTGGCAATCTGCGCATCTTCACTGGATTTCACGCCGCTCACGCCGACGGCGCCCAGGCACTGGCCGTCTTTGAGGATCGGCACGCCGCCTTCCAGCATGCCTTCCAGGCCGGGGGCGCTCAAAAAGGAGGCGCGTCCACCGTTGATCATGTCTTCATAGACCTTGCTTTCGCGTCGGCCCATAGCGGAGGTACGGGCCTTGGACGGCGCAATGAGGGCTGAAATGGGTGCGGCGCCGTCCAGGCGCTGGAACCATTGCAGGTTGCCACCATCGTCCACAATCGCGATGCTGACGGCCCAGTTGTTTTTCAGGGCTTCCGCCTCAGCGCCTGCCGCGATGGCCTTGATGTCAGCAAATTCAAGTACGGATTTCGTTTTCATGGTGCAAGTCTCTGAAGTTATGGTCAAAGCCTCAAGCATACCGTCTGGCGCAGCCACCATTGAGACCCCCACCAGACAACAGCCCTGCAAAAAAACGGACTAATGCAACCCAAAAATCCAATCCCCCACTTGATTGACCTTAAAATCGGCACACCTACAAGCAGTAGATTTTCAAGGAGTATCACTATGACTGATCACGTAACCACCCTGGGCCAAAGCCTGGGCTACGGCGTCTCTGCAGAGCAACGCAATAAGGTACTGCGTAACACCTACTGGCTTTTGGCCATGAGCTTGGTGCCTACCGTGCTGGGTGCATGGGTTGGCGTGGCCACTGGAATCACCAACTCCCTAACCGGAATCTTGGGTATGGTCGTGTTTCTGGCCGGTGCTTTTGGCTTTATCTACGGCATTGAAAAGACCAAAAATTCCGCCGCTGGCGTGCCCGTTTTGCTGGGCTTCACCTTCTTCATGGGCCTGATGCTCTCGCGCATGATCGACATGACGCTGGGCTACAAGAACGGCGCGGAGCTGATCATGACGGCCTTTGGCGGTACCGCCGGTGTGTTTTTGGTCATGGCCAGCTTGGCAAGCGTCATCAAGCGTGACCTGTCGGGCATGGGTAAATGGCTGTTTGTCGGCACCATCGTGCTGATCGTGGGCGGCGTGATCAACATGTTTGTGGGCTCCAGCGCCGGCATGATGGCCATGTCCATGGCGGCAATCGGCATTTTCAGCGCCTACATGCTGTATGACATCAAGCAGATCATCGACGGCGGTGAGACCAATTACATCAGCGCAACGCTGGCTTTGTATCTGGACATCGTCAATGTGTTCCAGAGCCTGTTGGCCTTGTTGGGCATCTTTGGCGGCGAGCGCGACTGAACCCAGGTCAAACCCCAACTAAAAAGGCCCTTTTGGGGCCTTTTTCTTTGCCTATCAAACGCCTCGCTGGCTCAATAGGGCGCAGAATTTGACGATACTGTTAATAGATTCAACTCGAAATACATGACTTCACGCCTGCCCCTCCTTGCTTTGATCCTTTTGCTGGGTGGCTGCGACAACATTGCCACCTTGCTGGCCGACCCCAAGGTCGCCCAACGCGAAGCGGATGCCAAAGCCATTGGCGGAGCCTGCCGTTTTGGCTTGCGCAGTCTTGAAGACTGCTACATGTTGAATGAGAAGGCGTCCAAATCAGCTGTATTCACCGGCTGGAAGGACATGGACCAGTACATGCGCGAAAATAAGGTGGAAGGCAGTCCCGCCAAGATCGAGAAGCCGGTGGTGGTGGTGCCACCGCCACCACCACCGCCCGAAGAAGAGGTCATTGACGAGCCCAAGGGCAAGGCAAAAGCCAAGCCCGCCGCAAGTCACTAAGCGCCTTTTCCCAAGATTTACTCAGCGATCAGGTCAAACACCGCCATGCTTTCCACATGGGCAGTGTGCGGAAACATATTCACCACACCGGCCGCCGAGCAGCGGTAGCCCGCATCTTGCACCAGTACCCCGGCATCACGCGCCAAGGTGGCCGGGTTGCAGCTCACATACACAATGCGCTTGGGCGGCGTCCATCCGTTACGCAAATCGGGCGACTGGTGCAAAGCTGCCAGTGCCTGTACCAGGGCGTAAGCGCCTTCGCGCGGGGGGTCCACCAGCCATTTGTCCGAAGACCCGTCGCCGGTGAGCAATGCAGGCGTCATCTCGAACAGGTCTCTTGCTACAAATTCAGTAGCTGCCAGCGCACATCCCACAAGGGCTAGAGGCTGATTTAATGCCAAATTCTCACGCGACCGGGCAACCAGTGCTTCTGAGCCCTCCACGCCCAGCACCGCGCGGGCTTGGGTCGCCAACGGCAGTGTGAAGTTACCCAAGCCGCAGAACCAGTCAATCACCCGCTCGTCCTTGCGCACCGCCAGCAAACCCAATGCCCGCGTCACCAGCACGCGGTTGATGTGCGGGTTGACTTGGGTGAAGTCGGTCGGGCGAAACGGCATGGTGATGCCGAATTGGGGCAAGGAGTAGGCCAGTTGCGCCGTCTCGTGGCCCGGCAACTCGTCCAGCCGTTTGACTGTCTCAGGTCCTTTGGACTGCAACCACCATTGCAAGCCCCGGTGCTCGGCGGCAAACTGGCGCAAACGATCCAGGTCGGCGTCGCTCAGCGGTACCAAGTGGCGCAACACCATGGCCGTCACGTCGCCTTGCCCAAAAATTCCACTAGGCTGCTCACCCGTCTGCGCGGAAGCTGCGCCGCCCATGTCGCCAATCGCCAGTTCAATCTGCGCAATGTGGTCCGCCGCATCCATCGACCCAATCAACGCGCGCAAAGGCAACAACATGGCGCTGACGTGGGGGGCCAGTACATGGCACTCTTTCATGTCGGCCACGTAGCGGCTCTTGCGTTCATGAAAACCGATCAGCACCGCGCCCTTTTTGCGCACATTGCGTACCGACAGGCGCGCCCGGTAGCGGTAGCCCCAGGCTGGGCCTTCAATGGCCCGCAAAATATTGTCGGGCTTGACCTTGCCGATATGCCACAGGTTGTCTTCCAGCACCCGCTGCTTGACGGCCACTTGCGCCCCCACATGCAGGTGCTGCATCTTGCAGCCACCACAGGCGCCTTCGTGCAGGCCAAAGTGCGGGCAGGCCGGGCGCACCCGCTGGGACGATTCTTTGTGGATAACGGCGAGCGTGCCTTTTTCAAAGCTGCTCTTGCTGCGGTGAATTTGGGCACTGACCACCTCAAACGGCAGCGCGCCATCAATGAATACGACCTTGCCATCGGGCTTGTGGGCGACGCCCTGTGCCTCAAGGTCCAGCGACTTGACCCGCAGCCAGCCTTCGGGCAGGGGGGACTCGGCGGGGATTGCTTCGATCTTATGGATCTCTTGGAGCTCTGGGGTTTCTGGTTTTATTGAATCTGTCATACCCGAATTGTCTCAGGTACGCGCGGGCTTGCCTCCCGCAGGGGTGCAATCACATCAGGGTGTCGCGCGTGATGCCACTGCGGGTGATGTAGCGCTTGAGCTTGAACAGCGCTTCGTTTTGCACCTGGCGCACACGCTCTCGGGTCAAGCCTAGACGGGTGCTGAGCACGTCCAGCGTTTCCGGGTCGCGGTCGTGCAAGCCAAAGCGGGCCTCCAGCACTTCGCGCTCGCGCGCGGACAGGGCCGCAATCCAGGTCTCCAGCAGCACATCTACCTCATGGGCTTGCGCCGCGTCCTGGGGGTCGAGCGCCAACACATCCACCAGGCCGTCACCCAAGGTCTGGTCGCCATCCAGATGACTCAGAGAAGCATCCAAGGAGCGCGGAGCCTCGGCCATGGCCAACAAATCCTCTACATCGCGGGCATCGCGCCCCAACAGCGCGGCAATGTCGTCGACCCGAATGCCCTCTGGGCGCTGCGCAACCAGTGCCGCATCACTTTCTAGCGCACGACGGGCGCGCAACACATGCTGCAGCTCACGCACCACATTCACCGGCAGGCGCACGGCACGGCCTTGGTACATCAGCGCACGGTCGACCGATTGGCGTATCCACCAGGTGGCGTAGGTGGAAAACCGGAAGCCCCGTTCGGGCTCGAACTTGTCGATGGCGTGCATCAACCCCAAGTTGCCCTCTTCAATCAGATCGGCCATGGGCACGCCACGCCCTGTGTAACCTTTGGCAATGCTGACCACCAACCGAAGGTTGTGCTCGATCATGCTTTGACGCGCGTTGAAGTCTCCTGCGCGGGCGCGCGTGGCGGTATCGAACTCTTCCTCGGGGGTGAACAGGTCCGTGCGGCGTACGCCACGCAGGTAGACGGCCAGGGTATCAGACGACTCGCCCGACGATTCCGCTATTACTTCTATAGCTGCTTGCGCACTAAGCACGGGCTCTGAGGCACTATTTTGATCCAAAAAACCACCCGCACCTGCTTGAACAGCATCGCTGCTTTCCAAACCAAAGGCAGGAGGGTTTTTCATGGCATGCGCATGCTATTTGGCAGGCAAGTACTTGGCGGGGTCGACCGGCTTGCCTTGGCGACGCACTTCAAAGTGCAGCTTGACCCGGTCTGCATCGCTGTTGCCCATTTCGGCGATTTTTTGCCCCTTCTTGACCGTCTGGTCTTCTTTGACCAACAGGGCTTGGTTGTGGGCGTAGGCCGTCAGATAGGTATTGTTGTGCTTCAAAATAACCAGATTGCCATAGCCACGCAGGCCTGAGCCGGCATACACCACGCGGCCCTCGGCGGCGGCCACCACGGCGTCTCCCGCAGCACCGCCAATGTCCAGGCCCTTGTTTTTCACTTCATCAAAGCCGGCCAGCACAGCACCATTGCCAGGCCAGATCCAGCCTAAGTCATCTTCGTTGCCATTCGCGCTGGCAGCGGCGGGCGTTGCCACCGGGGCTGGGTTGGTGGCAGCGGGGGGAGCAGATGACGCCTTTGCGGGCGCAGGTGCGGGTGCAGCCGCTGGCGACTGTGTGACGGCAGCGGTCGCCACGGGTTTGGCCACTACGGCAGCGTCACCGGGCAGTGGCGGCACCACACGCAAGGTCTGGCCTACTTCGATTTTGTTGGGGTTTTCCAGGGCATTCCACCGGGTGATGTCTTTGTGGCTTTGACCGCTGTCCAGACCAATGCGTATCAAGGTGTCGCCTGGCTTGACGGTGTAGTAGCCCGCCTTGCCAGCATTCTCAAACCCGGCGGCTTGCTTGACAGGCTGCGCTACAGCGGCCGGTCGGCCGGACGAGCCACGGTCTTCTACTGGCGCACGATTGAACGGCTTGGAGCCGCAACCCGACAACAGCACACCCAAGGTAAGTGCGGCCAAGCAGACAGTACGACGAAAATAACCAGACATAGACACAATCCTTCAAGCAACACCTGATTTTAGAGGGACAAAGTGCACAGCCTCCAAAACGGTCTGCCGTATGCCCTGCGGGGTCTTGTCGATCACCATCAGCGCCTGGGCGCCAGCCACACCACCTGAAGTGCCGCCTTGGGCCACGGGGGCCACCAGGCGTCCGCCCATGGCCAGCTGGTCCACCCAAGCCTGGGGAATCGCCTCACCACCGGCTGCGGCAATGATGGCCGCATAGGGCGCACCCTTGGCATAACCCAGCATGCCGTCGCCAAACAACAAATGCAAATTGTGCAGGCGCAACAGGCGCAGGTTCTCCCGCGCCTTGTCATGCAAGCCGCGCAGCCGCTCGATGCTGTACACCTCGTCAGCCACCATGCTCAACACTGCAGCCTGGTAACCACATCCGGTGCCGATCTCCAGCACACGCCCCAAGCGCCCGGTGGCACCATTGCGCATCAGCTCAATCATCCGGGACACCACGCCGGGCTTGGAAATGGTCTGCCCCAGCCCAATCGGCAAACTGGTGTCCTCATAGGCCTGGTTTGCGAGCGCGCTGTCGACAAAACGGTGGCGCTCAATCGCACCCATGGCCGTCAATACCAGGGGGTCGCGTACGCCCCCCTCCGCCAGCTTTTGCACCATGCGGGTCCGCACCGCGCTGGAGTCCATGCCAACGCCGTGGGGCTCGTGCAGTGAAGAACCATGCTTCACCACGTTTGACTTGACAGCAACGCTGACGGCCGCCAATGAGTGCGTCGCTGAGGCCGGCTTAACCAGGGGTGCCGCTCTCGACAGAAAAGGCCCCTGGGCACTGGGACGATTTTTGGCCAGGGTGGCGTCGAGTTGGGCGGGAAAGGTGGGGCGCTGTTTCATGCCTCAGTCGCACGCAAACTGGGGGCCAGGCGCGATGCTGTTTGCGTCCAGGAGGCCAAACTATCGTGGTCTGTCAGGTCAATTTTTAGCGGCGTCATGGACATATGGCCCTGAGCCGTGGCGTGGAAATCCGTGCCATCGGCATCGTCCATAACCGGGCCTGCGGCACCAATCCAGTACATTGTTTCCCCGCGGGGACTGCGTTGCTGAATAACTTTTTCAGCCGCATGGCGCTTGCCCAGACGGCACAATTTCATGACGCCAATGTCCTCGTAAGGGCGATTGGGGATATTCACATTCAACAGCCACGGGGTAGGCGTAATCAGCTGCTGTTGTTGCATGGAGAGCACCAATTCACGCGCCTTGCGTGCGGCCGCTTCCAAATGAGCCCACTCTTTTTCAACCTGTGAAAAGGCGATTGCTGGCACCCCAAACAGATACCCCTCCATGGCAGCTCCCACGGTGCCCGAGTAAATGGTGTCATCTCCCATATTGGCACCGTTGTTGATGCCTGACACCACCAAATCAGGGCGGTAGTCCAACAGGCCGGTCAGTGCGATATGTACACAGTCAGCAGGCGTACCATTCACGTACCGAAACCCGTTGCTGGCGCGGGTGACGTACAAGGGCGAGTGCAGTGTCAGCGCATTGGACTTCGCACTGTTGTTTTGCTCGGGTGCGATGACCTCTACCTCCGCCACGTCTTTGAGCGCGTCATACAGCGCCACAAGACCGGGGGCGAAATAACCATCGTCGTTGGAAATTAGAATTTTCATAATCTGTAAGAGTTGCTGGCGATTGTAGGGGGCGGTGCCTAAGCCTGGTCGCGCGAGAGACATTTTCCGCTGCGGCGCAGGCCTATCATCCACCCACATTTTTGGAGACCCCCATGCATGCCTGGCTATGTGAAAACCCCACCGGCGTTGATTCCCTGAACTGGAAAGAATTGCCTACACCCGCACCCAAGGCGGGTGAGGTGCTACTGGAAATCAAGGCCGCCAGCCTGAACTTCCCCGACATCCTGATTGTTCAGAATAAGTATCAGATGAAGCCGGCATTGCCGTTTGTGCCGGGATCCGAGTACGCTGGCGTGGTGCAGGCCGTAGGCGAAGGTGTCACGCACCTGAGGGCGGGCCAGCACGTCGCCTGCCTGAGCGGCACCGGCGGCTTTGCCACCCACGCCATAGCGCCCGCGGCGCTGTGCATGCCGCTGCCCGCCAACTTCCCGTTTGTGGACGCGGCAGCCTTCATCATGATTTACGCCACTTCGCACCACGCACTGGTGGACCGTGCGCAACTGAAGGCTGGCGAGACGGTGCTGGTGCTGGGCGCAGCAGGCGGCGTAGGTACCTCAGCCATCCAAATTGCCAAGGCCATGGGCGCACGCGTGATCGCTGCGGCATCGACCCAAGAAAAGTGTGATCTGTGCACATCCATTGGTGCCGACGCCACCATCAATTACAGCGCCGAAAACCTGCGGGAAGCCGTCAAGGCGCTGACCGACGGCAAAGGCCCAGACGTTATCTATGACCCGGTGGGAGGCGATTTCGCCGAGCCCGCATTCCGCTCCATCGCGTGGCGTGGTCGTTATTTGGTGGTGGGCTTTGCCTCTGGCCCCATTCCGGCCCTGCCCTTTAACTTGGCACTGCTAAAAGGCGCATCGATCGTGGGAGTGTTCTGGGGCGACTTCGCCAAACGGGAGCCCAAGGCCAACGCGGCCATGATGATGGAGTTAGCCCAGTGGTACGGCCAGGGAAAGATTAAACCCATCATCGACCGCACCATGCCTATGGCCGATCTGAAAGCGGCCTATGCCCACATGGGCTCGCGCGGCGTCATGGGGAAACTGGTGATGGTGAACTAAGCGAATCTGCAGGGGCCGCGAGCGCCCCTGCTTCGGGATTGTCAGAGCACAGTGCTATTTGTATTGCGCAAATGCACTGCCGAGCCTTAAACAACGTCGGAGTCGTCTTCCAGGTTTTCGTTGTCCATTACTGCGATTTCGGCGTACTGCACACCGTTGAGTTGGTGACGGAAGGCCTGAAACGCGTGGCGCGCTGTACTTTCCGTATCGCCCTCGTCATCAGCCGCTGCAGCCAACAGGTGGTGCTTGGCTGCGGCGGAGAAGTGCAATGCCGCCATACGGTGGTACTCGCCCACTGTCTCATATTCCTCTTCTTCAAAATGCTCTTCCGTCAGTTCTACCGTGGTGTCAGCTGGCATGTCGGGGGTATTTTCATTGGTCATAGAGGGCTCGCTGTTGGTTGGTAGCGGTGACATACCGCGCTCACAGCATCTCCGACCGGCATGAAAGTTTGATGACTATTCACAATAAACAACATGGACCCCACTGGGGCGTCCGAAACGCCCGTGAACTAGGCGAGCGCAGCGACTGCGCAATTAATGGCCCGAGGGTCATTGCTAGATTGTGGGCGCAGATTTATTGCTAATGCGCAGAGCCGCTTGTGATTCGCAGCTACTGGTCCATCACATAAAGGCATGCGCACGCACAGGTGCCGACTTAGAAGCGCTGGGGCGGGCATAGCGCCCACCCACAGGGTCGCTGCTTAGCGGGCCTTTTTGGCTTTGGATGCTGGAGCAACGGATGCTACTGCCGCAGCACCTTTTTCCATCGCGGATTCCAGCGTGTTTTCTGCAGTCGTTGCAGCAGCCTTTAGCTGCTTGGCGACGGATGCAAAACCTTCTGGTGCAGGGTGTGCTTTTTCGACTGCATCAACGGTGCTGTGGAACTGGTTAAAACTCAAAGAAGTTGCTTCTTTCAAGTTGTTGGTGAACATGGCGATGCCGGCTTCAGCGGAAGCCTTCATGATTTCAAAAGCAGCCTGTGGGTCTTTAACTGCTTTGATGGATTCGACCGAATCAGTCAGCGCAGCCTGAGCTTCCTTGGCCTGGTTCTGAGCCAGATCCGCCCACGCCTTCAGGAGGTCCTGTGCAGGCTTGATGGCATCCTGCATTCCAGCGGGATTGAATTTTGGAGCAGCGTCAGACATGCTTTTTGCGATTGCTTCGAAGGGAGTGTTCTTGAACATTTAATGGCCTTTGTTAAAAATGGTGCAGCGCAGCAATTATGAGCCAGATCGCAAGATTGCGCCTGTCCAAATGCAAATTTAGACGTGATTAGTGACGCAGGCCTATATTTATTGGGAGGAAGTGAATGTGAATCAAGACCGGGGAAAGCCGCGGGCGGAAGCGCCAATCACCGCTATCGGTCAACCTGACTAAATTATCCTAAAACCATCGCGCAGCATCTCTGGCATCGACTCGTCCATCGGACACCCAAGAAAAAAGCCTGCTATTTATTGAATAGCAGGCTTTCCATATTTCACTTCGGGTGGTTGATGGAGCTCAAACCCACGACGACAGGAATCACGATCCAAGTATGCAATCGAGTATCCATGAGGGTTACAAGCTAGTTTGTGGGAATTTTCGGGGTCGGTTACCCTATGGATTTATTGGGTTTCCGGACTTTCATTCCCGCCATTTTCGAAAGTTCATGGTGCGTCAATTGACCACCATTTCGTGCAAAAATTGTTCGGCGTGGTGCGTCAAACCTTCAGAAACACGTTGCCACGTTTTTTCCGGAAAATCTACTGGCAGCTGACTAGGCACAACTTGCAGAGTTCGGTCGACACCCTCCACCATGTTCACCATTTGTTCCCAAACGCCGTCCGAGCCACAAGTGCTTGCCAACGCTTTCCAGTGCCGCACCCGGATTTCTGCCAGTTTGTAGTGCTTGCTGCGGGAGTGCATGGCCATCGCGAGTTTTGCGTCTTGCTTGGCCAACTTATTAGCCTCCTTGCCAATGATGGGCCACGCCGATAGCACGTCGTACAAGGGGGTCATGCTGTAGCCTCCGCCTCGGTGTAGAAAGACAGAGAAGTTCTTAGCGTGCCCGTCTGTTGCCGCCAATAGCCAAAATGCCAATTGGGCCAATACAAACTGTGCACGATCTTCGTTGGCATTCAGGCTGCCACCCAAATGCGATAGGCATTGGGGAATTCCAGGTCCGCCATCGGCCTCATATTTTTTGCTGGGGCCGACTCCGGCAATTTGGCAAAAGTCTTCTTGCGGAAGGCGTGCGATCCAGGCGCCTTGGCCGGGTTCAAATCCGGACGCGTGTTGAGCGCTCAGTTCGATGTTCTGCCAACGCCGGTCAAAGCGCTCTACAACCAGCGCCTTTTGGTCTTCGAAGCGAGCCATTTCCGTGTGAGCAACCTTGAAGCCTAGACCAACCAGAATTTTTGCGCACAACCACTCGTTTTCAACCGAGTCCCACAAATCCGCACGCATATTGCCTACGAGACCCAGTGGCAATTTCAAAATATGGGTGGTGGGGGTTGCCCCTAGCGGCCGTCGCCACTGCCCGCCATAGCGCAGCAGAGCTGTTTTTTCCTGTGCCCCTGCTATCGATATCCGGAAGTCCATGTCATTCGGATGCCGTTGCCCCAATGGAAAGTCGGAGGATGCGTTTCTAAGTGCCCCTGCCACCTGCGCTTCAGACAGAGGCTCGCTTTGAACCTTATTCCATCCATCTGGCTGGGCATTGACAGGAAGCAACTGCACCGCACCCACACAATCACGGCCAATGGCCGTCAACAATTCAAAGGGCTGGGTCGATTTGGTGCCAAACCGCGCGCGTATCCGTTGCCGAATGGCATCGTTATCGGGGAGTAAATTGTCAAAGTAGTTTTCGACAACTTGTCCTCTATGCTCTGCGTTGCCTGCCGTCATCGGCATGGACAGGGATATCGCGCGAGCGGCAGGAGAATGCATCCAGTCTGGCACGTACTGAAACACTGACGACTTGCTACGCGTGTGACTCCACCGCCCGACCAATTGGCCGTTCATCCACACATTGAGCGCGTCAGCCATACCTACCAATCACCTTGGTTGCTACTATCAGCGTTGCCAAGATCAACTGCACCGGCGCGATTCATGTCATCTTCGGAAACGATTACCGACATCTTTGCGTCCATGGCACTCAAGACCTTGAGAAGCTGACCCACGCTAACGTTGAGCGGATCCTTCTCGATTCGGGCAATACGTGCTTGGCTGAGACCGAGTTTGACTCCAAGCTGCTCTTGGCTCCAACCTTTAGCAGTGCGCAACCCCCGCAGGTGCGCTGCAAGCTGTGTCGGGGTTTGAATCAAGAATGACATGGGTGCATTTTATGCTTTAAATGGCATAATTTCACCATATCACTTTAAACGCATAATTTACATGATGCCTTAAATGGCATGATGCAATCCAAGCATGCAGTCTAGTATCCGTGCCTAGAATGAACCAAGTATTCCTCACGCAGGAGCAAAGGCATGAGCGCAGTCGAGGTCAAGTTGAAGAATGAAAATTATGAAGAAACCTATGGGGGTCATTCCATTTTCGTCGAGCCAAATCGTGACTTTTAAAGCAGTGGCTTTGAATGGTCCGTCTACAGGGGAGTATCGGGTGGCGGTGCTGACAATGACCTATTGCAGAGCTTTTGTGTGGCGGTATCAGAACCCAACACACCACACACCCGAGCTTGCAGGGCCGCTGGCCTTGAGGGATTGACATTGCACGGCCTGCGCCGGTCATTCAAGAGCCTGACGGAATGGCTAGAGGTTCCAGTCGGAGTGGTGGCGCAGATTCAGGGCCATAAGCCCAGTGCTACGGCTGAAAAGCATTACACGGTGCGCCCGTTGGAACTGCTGGCGCTGCACCATGGCCGCATTGAAGCGTGGATTTTGGAGCAGGCGGGGACTGTGTTTGATGCCAAAGCTGCGCAAAGTACGCTGCGGGTGACTGGTAGCGTATGAATATGGTTATTGACACCATCATTAATTATGGCTAGAGTAACCATATGAAGGCAGTAAGAATTTTCTACGATAAGACGGTCCTTCCTGACGGAGCCATCGTTCAAATGACTATATGGCAATTGCCGCGCTCTACCTCAGAGCGGCCTCATGGGCTGAAGTACAGCCTGTTTTATGGCGGGACGGACGGGCGCATTGTGGGTTACGACAACGAAAGTGGAAAAGGCGACCACAAGCACATCAGGGATGTGGAAACGCGCTATGAATTTATCGACGTTGAAACGATGGTGGCTAATTTTTTGGCCGATGTGGAAAGGATAAGAAATGAACACGACGAATAAAGTCCAAGTGAATGTGGGAAGCCTTGCCGATATGGGCAAGCGCTTTGCTGGCGCTTGGAACAGGGCTGCTGCCGGTGAACCGGTCCAAGAAACCCACGTCACATTTCTGGATGTGCAGACCATGCTGGACACCTTGTCGCCCCGCCGCCTGGAGTTGCTGCGCCATGTCCGTCAACACGGGGCCGCAAATGTACGCGAGTTGGCGCAGACACTTGGACGTGATTACAAAAATGTGCACCAGGATGTCGCGGTATTGGAGTCCGCTGGGCTATTGGTGCGCGATGGCCGCAAGCTGGCTGCGCCATGGGATGAGTTGCAGGCCAATGTGTCGTTAATGGCGGCATGACCATGGCACGCATGCTTAACCCACCGCACCCCGGCTTGACCCTGCGTGATGACGTGCTGCCTGCATTGGGGCTGGGTGTGACCCAAGCTGCTGAACAGTTGGGCGTTTCCCGTGTCGCGTTGTCACGCATGCTGAATAGCCGCGCTGCTATTTCGCCTGATATTGCCCTGCGGATTGAGGCATGGCTGGGCGTGGAGCGTGGCGGTAATGCCAGTGTGTGGCTGGCAGAACAAAGCGCCTATGACGTATGGCAGGCTGAACAACGATTCAAGGCAACACCTATGCGTGTGAAGCCTGCACCGGCAATGGCGTAATAGTTTTGCCCCAGCTAGACCCGCTGACTGAGTGAAGATGAACTCAACAGCCATTGCCCTATGCTGCGCCAGGGTCGGGGATATTTAGGTGACACTGCAATTCACAAAAGCTGCCGAACTTATCTCCAAGGCCGATGCGCTGGTGATTGCTGCCGGTGCTGGCATTGGTGTCGATTCTGGCCTGCCCGACTTCCGTGGCAACACGGGTTTTTGGAACGCTTATCCGGCTCTGGCCAAAGCACAGATCAACTTCACTGACATTGCCAACCCTCGGGCGTTCAGCCAACAGCCGGAGCTGGCCTGGGGCTTTTATGGCCATCGACTCGGCCTGTACCGCAAGACCATCCCCCATGTGGGGTTCGGCACCCTGAAGAAGTGGGCCGACTCCAAGAAAGCATCATGGGTTTTTACATCCAACGTGGACGGCCAGTTCCAGAAGGCCGGGTTCAGTGCTGAACAGATTCACGAATGCCACGGATCAATCCACCATCTTCAATGCTGTGAAGACTGCATCGCTTTTGTTTGGAGCGCTGATACATTTCAGCCGGAGGTCGATGTAGACCAATGCAGATTGATGAATGCTCCACCAACCTGCCCCATTTGCGGCCAGCTCGCACGGCCCAACATCCTGATGTTCGGAGACTGGAACTGGCAGCACGAACGGGCGCATGAGCAGCGCCAGCGTGAGACCAAATGGCTGGAAAAGGTGATTCACAACCTTTGGAGCGTGGTTGTCATTGAGCTGGGGGCTGGCACTGCCATACCGTCCGTGCGGCACTTCAGCGAGCAAGCCGCCAAGAAATACGGAGCCAGGATCATTCGGATCAATCCGCGTGAGTTTGATGTTCCGGGCAAAACAGATGTTGGTATCCCTATGGGGTCGCTGGACGCTTTGGTAGGTATTGACGCGGCATTGGGCGATATGCCGGACGAGATGGATTTGGACTTCACCAAGCACCCGCAAGATGAACCGTTTTGAATTCAGCATCAACCTTTTTGCCCTGGAGTACCTTCAGTATTACCGGGGCAGCGTGAATAAAGTCGTTGCGAAATGCACCGATGGAACCACGATCCAGTTCCCGGCGCAGCTGCTTAAACCGTTTGTGACAAGTGAAGGAATCCGTGGCAGATTTGTCCTGTCTTGCGATGAAGGCGGGAAGGGGTCTGAAGTGAGGCGAGTTTAGGCTCATTATTTGCCTAGTCTGCGCATTGTTCGTCGCTCGCTTCGTAAGCGCTATCTGCTAATTGCCCCAACTCTTGCCCTGCTGACCCCATTCACGGGCAAGCAAAAGGGGCAAAACTGTGTACCGCAGTCTGTAAATACTCAATCGAAGACACAAATAAAAAAGCCCGCTATCAATTAAGTAGCAGGCTTTCTATATGCCATAGGGCTTTATATGGGGTGGCTGATGGGGCTCGAACCCACGACAACAGGAATCACAATCCTGGACTCTACCAACTGAGCTACAGCCACCGTAAGAGCGAGATTATAACCTTGCTTCTGGCTTATTCCCGGGCCGATTGC
>Ga0247844_1000714_pt1 | contig 68145 bp, 74 predicted proteins | sample LaCtaG_FD_192421 | JGI IMG/M metagenome (GOLD analysis project Ga0247844, IMG submission 192421) | Freshwater microbial communities from meromictic Lake La Cruz, Castile-La Mancha, Spain - LaCruzMarch201714.5m_1 | ecosystem: Environmental > Aquatic > Freshwater > Lake | place: Spain: Castile-La... | reverse complement strand
AAAGCCGACTCTTTACGCCTACTTGAAACAAGAAAAATAATTATGGCGCTCAAAACAATGCTTTTTACAAAAAGCACATCATTGTAGGGACTAGCGTTACTTTTCGTACCGTTGGACTTCAAACCCCAAGAAGTAAAAATTGGCTGCACTTTGGCGATGTTGCAATGCTTGGATAGGGGGCAGCGTTTGGCCTATATTTTGGGTGAGATTATGGAATTGGATCACAGCCAAGCAGCAGCTGTGCTGGATATTGCCCCCGCCACGTTCCGCAAACGCCTGTCACGGGCGCGGGCGGACATCACTGCCTTCATGCAAGGCTATTGCGGCTTGGTTAATCCTGATAATGCCTGCCGTTGCCATAAACGCGTGGATGCCGCCATCAGTTTGGGTAGGGTCGATGCCACGCAGTTGCGCTTTGCCGGATCAACACAACAGGCCAGAAAATTCCCGCAGGTGTTGGCGCAGATCCAGCAATTGGAAACCGCCAGGCGGGCGGCGGCGATATACCAATCGCATCCAGAACCCAAACCAGCCAATGATCTTAGCCAATGGCTCAAGCAATTGCTGGACAGACAGTGGATGGCGAATTAACGGCTTGATTGCCAATATTTATGATGAAGCCCGCCATTCGGGGTTTGCAGACCAACGGCACGAAAAGTAACGCTAACGCCCAACATACTTAGATATTGTTTGTTTTCTTGCAATTGATGGGTATTCAAGCACTTTATAAAGAAGCTATTTTATTATCGTAAGCATTTTTAGTTAAGAAAAGGTCAAAAGAGGTAGCTTTGTTTACTTTGATTTTCTTACTGTGTTTTATTACCTAGTTTTCGTTATAAATTCAATAAAAGTCAATGTAATTCATAAGGTTAATAAATCTACCGTTTTCCTTACCTTAGAGTAAAATTCGTAAATGTGAATCATATTAGATACTAGCGTTACTTTTCGTGCCGTTGGTCTTCAAACCCCTTTAACTAAATACGATCTGGTATTTGTGGGTATACCCACTTCCATTTTCGGGCTTGCTAACGTCCTCCACGGACGTAGTTTCTGGCATGAGGCTGGGCGGAGTAGGCAAACAGACATGTTGTTTTCACCAAATGGGCATATACAGTTTCAGCGGTTGATTGGGACAAGCACTAAAACCAAAACGTCGGTAGAACGCCGCGCTTTTAGGGTCTTTTGCATCCACAAAAACTCCCGCGCTGCCGACCGCTTGGGCGGCTGAACGCGCACGGCTGATGGCATCGGCCAACAACAGCTTGCCCAAGCCTTGCCCCTGCATCGAAGCCAGTATGGCCAAGCGGCCAAGCCGGGTGACGGGTATTTGGTTGGGGTAACGTTTGGCCCGTTCCGATGGCAAATCCTCAAGCAAAACGAACGCCGAAGACAAGGCGTAAAAACCCAGGATACTGGCCTGTCCGATATTGTCATATCCTAGGTGTTGGTATTCAGCAGCCGCCTGTACGTCGGCAGGCACTGCAACAAAAGTCCGTGATATGCCTTTTACTTGATGTTGCCATGCCGTTTGCGCCAGCCAGGTATTTAGGGCTGGCACGCCACAATCAAATGCTTTTCGGTTGTGGTGTCCAGCCAAGGGTTCCAGTTTTATCATCAAAGCGGGTTGCGTGGTCTTGTAAGGCGTCCAATAGTTTTTTATTGGGCGGTGTCGGGTTATCAAGCGCGTTGACAAAAGCCAAGCTATCGGAGGTGTCCAACCGGATAACCCGTTCCTGTTCAATGATGCGTTCCGCTTCCCGCAATGCGGTTTGGACAATAAACTGGTTAATAGTGGCGCCGACCATACTGGCGGCAAGCTCCAATTTCTGCTGGACGGGTGCAGGGACACGCGTGGTAATACGGCCTCGTTCTATAGGATTGGTGTTCATCTTAATTCCTGCCAGACTGCAAAGCGGGTAGCCTAACATTATGGTGCCACTTTGTCACCATAATGGTTAAGACTGTCATGACGTAGGTGTTTCAGTTTGAAAATCAGCATTATCTATTGAATTCATGGACATTTCAGTAACTTGATCTGTCCATAGCATGTTCAGTGCGGTCAGTTGATACAGTTCAATTTAAATGTCTCCGCACGGCTACCCGCAGGTACAAACCTGGCTGACAATAGCGACGTCAGCTTCAGCTTGCCTAGTAGAAGCTTAGCGTACGATTTTTTTCCGTTTCGTGAAGTTACCCCTTAGAGGGTATTTAAAATAATCGTCGCGAAGGGTATCAAACAATCCATTTAATTTTTCTTTATGTCGCTAATGCTTTGCTATATTTGATAATGTTATTGTTACGCACTTGTTTTTGCCGATGTTTTGAATTTTATGAAAAATGATGCTGTATTGTTGGATAAACTAAAAAAATGTTTCGGTTTGCAGACAGATGTGGAGGTTGCCGCATTTTTGGGCATCACCAAAGATTCCGTCAGCCTGGTCAGGCGCGGTGAGACCGGCCTAAGCATTGCCCAACGCCTAAAGATAATGGACCGGCTGGAAAGCGTCCAGGCAAAGGATTTCATCACCAGGATGTCGCATGAGAATTTGGTCGCGCGGCTGGTGTCCTTAAGGGACGGTGGTGCGGAACATCTGTCCAACAAATCTGTGCAAGGGGAGGGAAACGCTCAGCCCATCGATGTGGCCTTAATCGATTTGTTTAAAAGGCAGTTCAATTTTCGGACGGACAAGTTGTTGGCCGAATATTTGGGCATCAAAAGCAACACGCTTGCAACGGTGAGAGCCAATAAATCAGGGCTTGGCCCCTTACCTAGGTTGCGAATGCTGAAAATGGTTGATGGTGACAATATTACCGATATTGAACAGGGAATCAGCTCGACCGAACATTTACTCAAATTGATGGATGCCCAAAATTATTAGACCATTACACTTAGCTGTGGCCAAATTCCATTGTAATTAATTTTGCTTTTTTCCTTACCAAGGGGGAGGGGGTGAAGGGTAATTTCCATTTCAGATTTTGTTGAGAAAACTCATGCTTGGTAAGTATTGTTATTTACCTGAATAAAGCAGGTGTTCTTATTGGGAAATCATGCTTGTCGGATAGGTGTTGTATTTTTAGAAATCTGAAAACACAACTTATATGAACTTGTTTTTATTGGATAAAATAATTAATTTTTTCGTTTTTTTAGGTATTGCGTATTGATCGGCCTGTTTTAATCTAGTTTCAACAGATACCAAACGGGATAAAAAAACCATGATACCTACCGCCGAATCACTAGAAAAAACCCTAAAAAGCCGCCTGATTGACGCTGTTGAAAGCCGTTGTGCACTAATGAAATCAGCGTCCTATTTAAAAATATTGGGCGTGGATGTGGGGAATTTGAATTCGAGCGCATTGAATTGCATGGACGAGGTAGCAAAGCAATATATCGATGATTTGTGCAAAAAATTAACCGCACATTACGCCAACGGCACACCCGCTAAAATCGAACTGGACAAGGAGTTATATCAAGTTGGTTACTATTATAGGTGTTCAAACCGCCTAACAAGACAAGCCGTAGATGTTTTTCACGAGTGCGACAACGGCGAAAACCTTGAAAAGGAAAAGGGCTTAATTGATGTTTATCTGAGTAATTTGGATTTCACCGCCATTGCCGCAGAAATAAACCGTCAAGTATCGGAATTGGGAAATGAGGGTTTGCGGTTAATTGCGAATTCCATAACAGATTGGCTAGGGCTTCGATATTTAAGGCGTGGGGTTGCGGTACGTTCTAAGCGGATCGTGATTGGTTGTTACGCATTTAGATATTCAACAGTTTGGGAAACGATAAGGACGTTAAAAAACTTACAAGCGGGGCTGGCGTTAATCGAAAAAGATGCGGGGCTGTCATTTGGCAATGCCATTACGGATTTAATCAAGGCGGCAGATTACCTAAATTATGACTACCAAATAATTGCTTCCAGAACTAAATGCGGCAAAGGCGGCAATTTAGAAATCCATTGTTTCAAGGATAAGCACGAGTACCGCTTCACCAAAGAGGCATTTGATGCCGTCCTGGCCTTCATTTCCTTAAATGGCTTTGAAGACGTGGCAAACCAAGTGCTGGACGCCCTCAATATGGCGGAGGCGGCTTAAATGGTGCGGACTACCCCCATAGGATTAGAAGCCCTGCAATCGAGGGGCAGTATTGCAGAAAAACCCGGATCATTGGCGGGACTGCATCAAAAACGCCAAGAAACCTTGGCGCAATACTTTACGCCCGACTGGTTAAGCCGATTCATTTGGCAGACAGTATCAGCGGCTTTTAAGGAAGACGGATACTATAGCCTACTGGACAACAGTATCGGCAATGCGGCAATGTTCCGCTACGCTGATCCTGACAGGGTGTCACTGTTTGGGTTCGACATTGACGGCGAACTGGTGAATGCCGTTACCCAGTTGTTTGAAGGCACCAGGTTTCGGGTAGATATTGAAACAGCCGGGATGGAACAAGTCGAGCTGGAACATTTCAGCGCGGCCTTTATCAATCCGCCGTTTAGTATCACGCTATCCAGCCCTTTCCTTAAGCGTTATCCTGGCATCACGCACTATGGCAAGTTTGGGTCGGATACATCGGCGTTATCGCATGAATACGCCCTAGCGCAAGCCTTGGGCCATTGCGGCATAGTAGCCGCCATCGTGCCACAATCCACCAAAGCGACGATATTGAAAATCCCCGCATTCGCCAATCGGCTTAGGGCGGTTCTCACGCTTCCTTCGGACACCTTCAAAAGTGAAAACGTCGATCATGTTGCGACGGATTTGTTGCTATTTGACCAAGACTTTTCGGTTTATATCGGCTATGACGAAAAGCAAACAACACCGCCTATCTATTACGCAAGCATTAACCCCGCATCCGAGCCGATCCCGTTAGGTTTGAGTTGCCGCACCATGAGGGATTTGTTCCGAACCCGCCACCCTATCAACGTTATTGGCGTTGAACATTCAAACCCCGTGATCACCACGCCCCTGACAGGTGACCGTACCGTGCATTTGCGCCGTTCAGGACGGCAGATAAAATTGGTTTTTAACGACGGTGCGACCGAAGCGAAGGTAAAAAATAGCCTTTACCGATCCCGGCTATTTTCAGATAAATATCACCGTTACCCAGCCAAAACCCGTTACGCCGGACAGTTCAAGTTAAGCCTTGATGTCATTGCCATGCAGGCCGACCCATTAGCCGCCTTGGATTCCGTGTGCGACATTATTAAAAAGTGTGGTGGTGATCCGGTGGTTGACCATCAGCTTTTGTGTGGCCTTAACGGGATTTTGGAGGAAAACCGGAGAATGGCTGTGCCATTCGGGCGTACCGTTTACCGAAAAGGCACGCCGGCGTTCACCGCGATTGCTAAACGCATGGGTTTGATCAACCGGACGCAATGTGGCGCAGCTGTGGCGATTAACGAAACAGTGACAGCCAACCGAACAGAAGAGGGTTTCAGTGTCCGAACCCGACGGGGGGAATTCACCTGTGGACATGACGCGTTCTTTTCGCTGTTTGATCCGCAAGGTGATGCCGCTAAGGAAGGGTACTGGGAAAGCATCCATCCGCCGATTGCTGAAACCTTCCCGCAGGCGATCGCAGAATTAAGGGCAAAAGCTGAAGCGTTGGGCATACCTGACTGACTGACTTGGGATTTTCAGGTTGAAGACCTGTTGGAGCTGGCCTTCAAGCCTAAAGGTGCGGTGTGTGGCTGGCAGATGGCCTTGGGCAAATCCAGGCTGGCGATTTCCTTGGCGTTGCTATTAGACGGCGCGTCGCTATTGGTGCTCAAATCACGGTTGGTACCAGAAATGGTCAACGAGCTAAAAAAACTAGGCATTAGCGATTATCGTGTCATAAAAAACGAGGCTGACACCCGCCAGTTAGGAAAAATCAACATCGTTAGTTACGAAAGCCTAAAACGCGTGGTTGATCCGCATCGTCCTAAACGGACATTGGCAAAAAGGCTTAAGAACAAGATTGCAAACATCTTGTGTGATGAAGGGGGCTTGCTGGCGAATTACCAAACCCAACAGACCCAAGCGGTTTGGCAGGTGGGCGCTAAGCGGCGTTATATCCTAGATGGTACACCAAGCCCCAACTACCCTAGGGAAATGCTCAATTTGGCGGCGTTTTTCGCTGGCGAAGAACGTGCCTATCAACCGTATTCGATGAAAGGCGGGTTTATTCATGAAAGGTTATTTAACGGCGCTGAAAACCAACCGACCGGACGCGATGAATTCAACCGCCGTTTTGTGACGGTGGTTTGGGCGACCAATGAATTCTTGGATAGCGGGGTAGGGGCAAAACGCGAAGTGCCTAAAATTAACCCAGAATACCTGGACGAGTACAGGAAATGGGTGGCGCCTTTAATTAAACGTCGAGTTCAACAAGAGCCTGATGTGAGTCGTCACGTTAAGTTTCCGGTACCGGAGTTACGGGAACCCGTGCAGGTGGATTGGGATTTTGACCATTTGGCTATGTATGTGCAAACAGCCGAGGAATTTGCCCAGTGGTACCGCCGCTATGCCAACGAACAGAAATTGAATGGCAAGGCGTTGAACTTGACCATCATCCTAGCCAGGATGGCCGCGTGCTTTAAGGCCGCGAATGTGCCGAGCGCAGTACATGGCTACGGGCGGGGATTTCATGAGCTGACCACCAAAGAGATCGCGGTATTGGATTTAGTGAAGAAAGAGGTTAAGCAAGGTTTACGGCCTATCGTCTTTGCGACCAATCCAACCGTGTTGCACCGTTTATCGTCCGAACTGGACAAGGCGGGAATAACCAACCTGGTATTCAGCGGGGAAGAAACTATCAACAAGCGGACTGACAAATTGAATGCCAGAATCCGCGAAGGAAACGACCAAGTGATGTTGGCCAGCCTGGGCGTGACACAAGACGGGCTAAACTTGCCGCAACTGAACTCATTTATTTTTTACAACCGCAGTTACAAGGTAAGGGCGGAACAACAGGCGATTTACCGGCTGATCCGCCCACAACAGACGTGTGAAGTCAGCGGTACTTTCTTTCACCTCAATGGGTCAATTGATGACTACATGGGGCAATTGATCGAATGGAAGGCGTTGGCGAGCGAGGCGGGGATGGATTACGGCGAACAAAATGGCGACAATGAAGAATTTGTCCACTTTGATGCCTTTGTTTACCGGTTTATCAATTCCGTGCCTGATCTTAAAGAAAAGTTGGATGCCATGCGAAAAATAGCGGCTTAAGGCTTTGGGGCTAGTCGGAGATAATAATGGTAATTTGTCGATCAAAGAAAATTAGCGGCTGGTGGTTTGGTTGCAAAAGCGACGGGACACCGGATGTTTCTCCTTGCGGGAGGTGCGGGGTTCAGTGTCTTATTCGGACAGGGTGGGCGATACCCGGCATAACAAGCGGGTTTCGTTCGTCAGGTTTTGGGTTGTTGATAGATGGGCTAAATGCAAATTTTGTGGGAAAAGGTTTGAAGGTGATGGCCAGGTTGATCATGTTGGTTTTTAACGGTGCTATTTTGGTTGGTGTGTTGCGTCTTGAGTGGGTTGCGGGATAATTCAAATCAAATCCCTTAAGCCTTAAGCGTCATCAATTTGGAGTAGTGAGAATGGCAACAAACACCCGAACAATCAGAAAAATCAGTATTGACCCAGATAGCCGGGATACCATCATCCAATTTGTAGGCAACAGCAGCGCTATAGAAGCCAAAGCGTTGGATTTTAAGGTGCACGATGGCGATATACATTATTTGTTATTGGACAGGCTGGTGCATAGGAATGAAGAAGGCACGTTTGAGTACATCGGGGCTACGGAAAGAAAAAGCTATTCGGTGGCTGGTTGCGTGACAAGTGAACTGTCACTGGTTCTATGATTGAAAATCAGCCGCTTGATGAAAAGGACTTGTCATTATGCGAAACACCGTTAAAACCATGTCCTTTTTGTGGAAGCAGGGCCTTTTTATCCGGTCGAAAAACCGCCGTTGGTTGGCAGTATAGGGTGTCTTGTATGCGTTTAGGGTGTTGGGCTAATGTGTTTTACAATTCGGCTTCTTCAGACGATGCGGCGCAAAACGCATTTACTATTTGGCAAAACCGCTTTGATAAAAGCAGGATGCAATGAGTAATATTGCTTTAATGAAAGGCAGCAGCCTATTGGTTGCTACAGTTTTATGTTTTATAACGTGCAATGCGTTTGGGAAAAAACTCTACCAATACAAAGATGATGATGGACACTGGAATTACACCGACAAGCCACCAGCGACAGAGCAGGAAGTCAAGGTCAGGCAGTTGGATGTCAAAGCCAAACAAAGGATATGGTTGATCAAATCGGGTGATTCCGAACAACCCTATTACGCGATCCAGAATGATTTTGCTGGCCCTGTTGAAATTATGTTTACATTTTCCGTTAGGGAAAATGTGTCGGCCTATCCCGAACTGCCGAGAAAATATGTTTTAGGCAGCGGTTTATCAGGGAAATTGTTCAAGATTAATGCTAATAGCCAGCAAATGCCTTGGCGGTTTTCGGTTGACTACAAATACACCATAGGAAAACCGTTAGATAGTTATGATTCCACTTATGAGTATCAGCCCCCATTTGCGCCCGGCCAGTCTTTCAGAATTTCACAAGCGTTTAATGGCTCAATCAGCCATAACGATCCGTACAATCAATATGCGGTGGATTTTTCCATGCCTGAAGGAACAGCCATTCATGCGGCTAGGGAAGGTGTGGTGATGGCGGTAGAAAGTGATTTCTTTAGGCACGGTGTCGATAAGAAATACCTGCCGGAAGCTAACAGCGTGCGGATATTGCACGACGACGGGTCAATGGCGGAATACGCCCATTTGGAATTGGAAAAAGCGGTGGTTTTCCCTGGTGAAACGGTTGGGAAAGGGCAGTTGATAGGTTACTCAGGGAACACGGGGTTTTCTTCAGGGCCGCATCTGCATTTTGCGATCCAGTATAACAAGGGAATGCAATTGGTTTCCGTGCCTTTTAGCTTTACCACCAGTAGTGGTAACCGTTTTCTTCCAGAAATGAACAAAACACTGCAAGGATTTTAATAAATGACATTATTTAACGAACTCATAGTTAATCTAACTGAAACCCGACATAAACAACCACTTGCCGAGTTGCAAAACTTACCGGGGCCAGGAGTTGAAATGACCCCTGCACAAATGCGTCAATTTGCGGATGCACTTGTTTTGGCGGCAAATGATTGCGAGCAACGGATGCTTTACAAAAAAAGGTTGAGGAACGAAATAAAATCATACCCATTTTATGAGATATAAAACATATAGAGAACAAAAGGAGAACAAAAAAGGGGTTTTGGTGTATGCTTTTAGCCACCCGCAGCATTTAATTTTTGGCATCCATGAACCCCGCAAGCCCAACCATACCATCAACAATACCTGCAAAACCCCCATTTCTTGATTGGACGGGCGTGGACAATATCGCCCTGCCGATCCTAAAACCCAGCGAATCCCCGTGGTTGGTCAACTTGCCGTTGTTTGGGGGTAAAGTGCCTGCGGGTTTCCCGTCTCCCGCCGATGACCATCTGGAAGCGACGATTGATTTAAATGAACATTACATCAGGCACCCGGCTGCGACGTTCTTGGTCAAAGTACAAGGCGATTCGATGGTGGGTGCGGGTATCCATAGTGGCGACACGCTGATTGTGGACAGGTCGTTGGAGGCGCAATCGGGTTCGATTGTCGTGGCGGTGGTGAATGGCGACCTGACCGTGAAACGCCTATCACTGGAGGGCGAACAGGTTTGGCTGCTGCCGGAAATTGTGAAATACCTGCCGATAGCGATCAAGGAAGGTGTGGAATTGCATATCTGGGGCGTGGTCGCCCATGTCATCCATTCATTATAGACGCCGATGATTGGATTGGCCGATTGCAATAACTTTTACCCAGCCTGTGAATTGGTGTTCCAACCGCACCTGGAAGGCAAGCCGATTGTGGTTCTTTCGAATAATGACGGTTGTGTTATAGCCAGAAGCAACGAGGCTAAATTGTTGCAAATAGCCATGGGTGCGCCGTATTTCAAGATCGAACCCTATGTAAAGCAAGAAGGCATTGCGGTATTTTCTAGCAATTATGCGCTATACGGCGATCTGTCCCATCGGGTGATGCAAGTGCTGTCGGGTTTTGCGCCACGGATTGAAGTGTATTCCATTGATGAATGTTTTCTGGATTTCACGGGGTTACCCCAAGACTTGACCGAGTATGGCTTGCAGATGTGCAAGACCGTCAAACAATGGACGGGCATCCCCATTTCCATCGGCATCGCCCCGACCAAGACCCTTGCGAAGTTGGCGAACCGTTTGGCTAAAAAAGGCCATTCGGCAAACGGGCAAGTGTTGGATTGGCGGACAGTCGCTGACCCTGAGGTGTTATTGGCAACCGTCGCCTTGGATGACCTGTGGGGCATTTCACGGCGGACGGCGGTTAAGTTACAGAAGTTGGGCATCCATAACGCCTTGGACTTAAGCCAAGCCGACCCGAAACGCTTGCGGCAACACTTAGGTGTAGTGATGGAGCGCATCGTCTGTGAACTGCAAGGAGTTTCCTGTATCCCGCTGGAAGCCATGCCATCACCCAGGAAACAAATTCTTACCTCACGCAGTTTTGGCGAAAAGCTCACCCGGTTTGAAGACCTACGGGCGGCGGTCAGCCATTTTGCCAGCCGTTCGGCGGAGAAACTGCGCCGCCAACAACTGGCAACATCCGTGCTCACCGTGTTTGTCGCCACCAGCCCGTTTGACACTAAAAACCCGCCCTACAGCAACAGCGCCACCACCGTTTTTGACCAGCCCACCGATAATGCCGCCGACCTGATCCAAGCCGCCCATCTGGGCTTGAAGCGTATCTATAAACCAGGGTTCAGTTACCAAAGGGCAGGGGTGATATTGCCGGATTTGCTTCCCGCAGGCACACGACAAGGTTCATTGTTTGATGAAGAAGACAACAACGGCCAAGCATCACAATTGATGGCAACCCTAGACCAAATCAACCGCCGCTATGGCAAAAGCACCGTCCGTTACGCCAGTGAACTGCTCAGCCATCGCTGGCATATGCGCCAGCAGTTTAAATCGCCGTCTTATACGACCCGTTGGGCGGAGTTGTTGACCATTAACATCTGATCAATGACCAGTTTTATTTGTAATTTCAGCAATGGCACTATGCGCGCGATACTAAGCGATACCACTAGGATTGAGAAATGCTACCAATAAAGCACGAATGGCCGCTTTTTGCTGTTTATCTGCTTGGCGGTAGCAGATCAACAATTGAAGCTCATCATTTATAGCGGGAAGATTGCTGTTACCGATAGTATATTCTTCAAGCACTTCAGCGACACTTCGAGGGAGTCGCCCGGAAGCCAGCCAGCCAATTGAAGTCGCTCCAGCATCCGCCAAAATCATCAAGTTTTTTACGGTCGGCTGTGCGCCATTCAGGTATTTGCGTAACAGGCTTTCGCCAATGCCACTTCGGCGGGAGAATGATGCCACAGACTCGCTCCCTATTATCAGGGCAAGGCGATCAGCAAAAGTTTTTTCCAAGTGTTCGGCTTGGGGATCAGCTTTGTCTTTAGAATTCACAGGCATTCTAGTTAAAAGTTTATTGTCATGAGTTAGTGATGTACTGTTAGTCGATAACGGCTGCTTTATAGTCGATCAATTCGTGGAATCTGGATTTACCACTGGCAGCTTTCGAGAAACGCGACCGTTAAAAATGGGGCGTTACTGACCAACCACGCCCCAAATACAAATAATCACCCAAAATTGCCAAGGCCGCTTTTGTCTGGTCATAATTAAATTATAACCAACGATGGGTAAGGGCAGGACAGAAGAGTGGGCATTCTGTTCAACTGGGTGGGCGTATCCGAAAAGTGTCCAATCATTGGACACTTTTATTGATTGGCGTTTTATAGGTCGTTACCGACCACTCCCTAAAATTCCCAAGGCCGCTTTTGTCTGGCAACTATTAAATTATGGCCAGCGATGGGTATGGGAAGGACAGAAGAGCCGACATTCTGTCCGGCTGGGTGGGCGTATCCGAAAAGTGTCCAATCATTGGACACTTTTATCGATTGGTGTTTTATAGGTCGTTACCGACCACTCCCCAAAATTCCCAAGGCCGCTTTTGTCTGGCAACCATTAAATTATGGCCAGCGATGGGTATAGGCAGGATAGAAGAGCCGACATTCTGTCCGGCTGGGTGGGCGTATCCGAAAAGTGTCCAATCATTGGACACTTTTATTGATTGGCGTTTTATAGGTCGTTACCGACCACACCCCAAAATTCCCAAGGCCGCTTTTGTCTGGTAACAATTAAATTATGGCCAACGATGGGCAAGGGCAGGACAGAAGAGCGGGCATTCTGTTCAACTGGGTGGGCGTATCCCAAAAGTGTCCAATCATTGGACACTTTGATTGATTGGCATTTTATGGGGTTACCCATTTCATCGGAATTAAACCGGTGCTTGGCCTTGCAATGGGGATTACACAGTTTGCCATAAAAGACACGCCGGATTGGTTTTTAGAATCCGAACTCCACTAGCCAGCCTTTGGCCCACTGTTTACCGGTTTATAAATAACATTCTTTCATCACCCAAGGGTTGGTTTGAGCAGCCTTAGTGTTTATCGGCAGTGATTCGATACCGTCCAACGTGAATGTCTCCGCGCGGCTAATGGCAGGCACGAACCTGGCGGGCAATAGCGACTCCAGCTTCAGCTTACCGTTTTGGGCGAGGATGCGCCTATCGCCGAACCAGATTTTTGTGACATCGGTCTTCTGGCGGATGCCACGGCCAATGGCCTGGCGGAGCTTGCGCCGGGTGTGGATGACCGACATGCCGTAAACGGTTGCCCTAACGGTTTCTGCGGAAAAACCCCGCTTGAACATGGATTCTGCCAGCAACGCCTCAATAGCGCTATCAGGCGGGGAAAAAGGGATGCGGGTGACCACCACATTTTTGACCAGCCCTGGCAGGTTAATACCTTCCCAACATACTGGCGACAACAATACCGCACCTTCCGTTTGCTTAAAGCGCAGTATCAGCCCATTGAGGGAGTCGGTTTCAGTCTGTTGGATCAAGGTTGCCAAATCCGGGTGATGTTTCCTGATGTGATCGGCGATCATTTCCGTGTCGCGGTAAGACAGGGTCAGGGCGAGGACACGACCGCCCGATCCGGCGGCTTTGACAATCATGGCCGACACATAATGAACCCAAAGCGGATCGCTTGAAAAAGCATCGTCGCCCAAGGGCAGGGTAGGGGTGGGGGCGTTGTCATCCGGCAACACCAATGACAATTTGCCAAAATCGTCCGGCTCAAAAATGCGCGTAACGAGTTGATGGCGCTTTGAACGGAACAAGCCTAGCGTGTTGGCCACCGCCTTCAATGAGGATTCATTGCCGTCGGACAGGGTCGCGGAAGTGAGCAGCGCCGCCGCCAAATACGCATTGCCGCCTTCTTCCTCGCGGTCTTGCCATAACCGGCCGAACACCGTGCCGGGGTTTGGGTTGACCAAGCGTAAGGAGGGGTAACGCCGCTGTTTGGAATAATGGATGACCGGTATGGAATGGGAAGCCGGTTGGCCCATGCCGGATGCAAATGTCGCCAGTGCATCCCGATGCAGCTGTATTTCCGCCCGGTGTTCCCGGTCTTGGCAGACCTTGATGGCGGCATCGAGCAATGGCAATAAGGTTGCGATGTCGTGGCCGATTTGCCCGGCAATAAAAGGGGATTCACTCAGTGCAGTGTGCGTGGTATGGGTGGTATCCATGGTCATGGCCCTATCCATCAACGTCCTGATCCCTGCAAAAATGGCTGGATTGGCCGTGGCAGTTGGTTTTGCAAATAACCTGGCCATCGTGTTGAGGCAGGCGGCTTTATTGGCAATCAGGTGGGCGGCTGCTTCAACCTTGTCGGCTTCATCGGCGACGATCACGGACAGGGGGCGGGACTCGGCATCATCCAGGACGGCATAGGATTTTGAGGTGGCATGGAGCAACGTTAAGGCGTGGTTGGTGACGATGACATCGGCTTCTTTCGCGGCCAACCTGTGCGCCAAATAGCGCGACTTCTCCGTGTCCGGCAGATACGCTTCGCAGCAGACGTCGGCGCTGGACAATTCCACAGGGAGTTCGCCCCGGGCGCTTTGCCAATCCATCAACAAGCCCGTCGGTGACGTATCCGCCCAATGCAGGAAATCCTTGACGGTTTCTGGGGCGGCATCCAATGCCACGCCTTTTTCAAGCAACCGTTGCCGTGCCCTTGCCGGGCTGACAAAATTCCGCAGGCCTAGCCGCGGAGCAACCACCAGTTTCTTTCCGGTCAAGTCCAAAGCGACTTGCAAGGCGATAGCCAAATCCCCGCCAATCCCCAGGATTTGCGATTGGAGCTGGACGGTATAAGTGGAAATGGCGACACGGTGGCCAGTCAGGGCGGCGTACAGTAACAATGGCACGGCGTAGCCCAAGGTTTTGCCGATGCCCGTCCCGGCTTCGACCAGGCCAACCGCCGTCTGCTGCTTGGAACCGGATGCCAAAAGCGCCGCCACCGTTTCGGCGTATTGCACCTGGACCGGATTTGGGCGGTAGTGTGGGAGATACTTGGATAGGATGCCGTTTTCAGAAAAGGCGGCAAGTGTCAATTCAGTTAGGGTTGGCGTCATAATTTTATTCAACCTATCTATTTAGTTGAACAATTCAATGTCTTCATCGTAAACCGTGAGTTCGAACACATGTTCCCCTCGCCGGAATAGAGTGTGCGACCGTGGATTTGATGGCCCTTTGAGAAGGTCTATCTCTGTGAGCAACTCAACCCGCCAAACAGTATCTGACAGCGATACAACTTCAACACCCATATTCTCAAGCTGTTCACGCAAATGTACAAATTCGCCTTCGCTAACTCTGTGGTGATTTGACTCATAGATGAGGTGTTCAATTTGAATATGATCGAATAAGACCAGAACGGCCGCCCAGCCCTTCCATCGATCCCCTTGGACAATGGGCGTCATGTAAATAGGCGTTTTGCCGCCAGTGTACGTCTTAATACGTTGAGTCAGCACCTGCTTATGTCTGGCATATACGGTAACGTAGGAACGAACCTGGATTGCTTCATGGGTGATATCGCCAAACGGCACCTCACATTTAATCTTGCGGTAGTGTTCGGTAATCTCATCCACGTACACACTGATAAGATGATTGTTGGCTCTGACCGAATGCCACCAATAGGTCAAGGGATGCGTGGCGAAATCGTCTTTCATCATATTGTCGCGAATTAGAATGTCGCGCACGATGGGTGTTCCTAGCGCGGCTCCAGCATCGCATTCCGGCCAAAATTTCGTTATCTTGTCTGGATTCCAGTCGGCGAATGAAACATGCTTCCAGGCGTTGCCGTAAACGGCGTAAAAGTGAATATTCTCGATATCCAATCCTTCTATTTCGTCGGAAAATGAGCCGATGACTTGGAGACAAGTCGCGGCCTCATGTCCTGATATCATCACTTCTTCTTCGTCGCCGCCATCAGAATTGGTGAGAATGAAGTGTCGCTCATTAGTTTTTTTAACTAGCGTGGCATGGATTCCATAGAGATAACTATCTTTGGTTGGATGCGCCAACAGCAAGAACTGAGAAGGATATTGCACATTAATGGAGTCGTTTAGGTTTCTCATTTGCCAGTCTAGTATGGATGATTATTTGTAGCAGGCGAAGACGGAGGTTAATAGTATGAAGTGCAACATTTCAAATGCTCCATTTGAATGGACAAGGCAAAAGTATCAATACCTTTTGCAATGTCCTTGTAGGAATCTGTGGTTAGTCAAATGAGCTTGGGCAAGAGTCGCGGGAGAATGCGCTTGCAGTGTCCGTGCGAGAATCTGTGCAATCCCCATCCCAAGTGTTTGCGGGGTTTAACGGGCTGAGCGGGTTGGTTAATCCCATAGTATGCGTTGGGCTTAGCAGTTCGCCATCATCATGTTGGCTTTTCTGTGATGGGTTATTGGATCGCGGGGTTGTTGTGGCGCTAACCGTGTTAACAGTGCGATTTTTGGGATTGTCCTTATATATTTCAAGCCAGGTATCATCCTTTGTTTCGCGTTTCGTCAGCACACTTTTTACCAGCGCAGCAATAAGGGCAATAATGAACAAGGCAAAAAGTATTAGTGGCCACTTATTAGTTCTCCTTTTCTTTTTTGGGGTTAAATCGGCGACGGGTTCGCCGTTGTTTGTCTTCGTCGGATATGCCACCGATCCATGCCAACAATCCGAAATACAGTGCGATGATCAACAGTAACTTCAACATGATTGAAAGTTGCTCAGGCATTTTTGTTCTCTATGTTGGGTAAGTCAGGTAAACGAGAAATTCCTCAAAGGAATATGTAATAACAATGTCCATTCAAGCAATCCAGGCGATTGCTCCGTGTTTGCCTTTTCAACTAGGCAAATTGCGGCATCTAGGGTTAAGTAGTATTCACCTTCTTCATCCATAAAAAAGGCATTGCCGTTCGGGATAAGTAGGTTTTGTTTGGTCAAATCATCGAGCCAGGTTTCGTAACTAATGCTAAGGCCGAGGTGTTTATGCACGCCAATCGACGACACCAGGAGTTCCAACTTGCTGTTATTTCCAATAACAACAAATTCGAGGGTTTCCATTTCCTGCTCAGGCAGCCCATTTTTCCGCTTAGGGGGAAACATCCTGAAGATAAATTCGGCCAACAGAACCGATAACAATGTGTCCAATAGAAGGTTCAACATGTCAAATGCCCTGCTTTAATGGGTTTTTCCCTTATACCTTTCTAACTATTGTAGGCAGTGCCTGTGTCACTATCTGGCGAAGCAATACCCATACAGATAAACAAACCGTGGTTAATTTCATGTTTATGTAGGTGCAGTGGCTATAGGTTTACGGCGAAGGTGGTTACGGCTGCGAACCCAAATTTTACGGCTAAACCGCCAAGCTTCTTTTTTTGAAAATGAATAATCAAATTGATAGCCTTTGACTAAATCAGACTTTGAGTAATGAGTATTTAATGGTGTCCTCATATTCTTTCCCGGAAAGACCAAGAATTAATCGTTTTTTTGTTTTGCTCAGCCGCACATTCTTCACAAAGCCGATGTGCAGCGTCATCACGCAACGGCCACCACCAACGCCCGTATTTATGGCCACCTTTAAAGAACACGCAAATTAATTCAAGAATGAATGCAGGTATGTACTTCATCATCGTCCTATTAATATCAAAGTCATGTCAATTTTTAAATTATCACCTTATACCTTTCTAACCACTGTAGGCAATGCCTGTAGCGCTATCCGGCGAAGCAATTCTTCTTTTGCCTCTTCAAGTGATTGGCCGGCGCCAGAGCCATTCGGCGCAGGGTCCGGGAACAGGATATAAGGCTTGCCATACCGGACTTGCCAGCCATGCTTTGCGTCCGATGCTGAAAAAATATCTAACCTGACGATATGTTTTGGCACTTCAAAAATGGCGGCGTTAAAAATAGTGACTTGTCTATATTCCATATGACTGACCGGTTGATTGGAAAAGTAAAAATAAGGTAAGGGCGGGTATTTATTTTGGGATTTCTACTGTCAATTTCGATATTAAAACACTTAATCGTAGTGTTATCTAGGATTTATAGGCCGTAGACATGAGCATTTGTAGGACTACCTTGATCCGGCCTTCGATTAATGCCGGCTGCATTGAGGGAAATCGTTCAACCAACAAATCCCGGTAAGTGCCTATCCATTCCGCTGCGGTCAAGTCACCGTTTCCCTGTTCAATAAAAAATGGCGGCACAAAATCCTCCTTCAATTCCCCGTAGTGTTGCCCCCAAGCGGCCATTACCAAGTCAAAATCAGCATCCACGTCCTCCACTTTGTTGAAATGCTTATGCACTTCTTTATGGGTTGGCATATGCCCAAAGAAATCCCGTGGGATGGCGCCCCCCAATAGAGAGTGGGAAACGGCGTTATTAGTGCATTTTGTTTGCTTTTTAAGGTTACGTTTTTGGCGTTTGAGAACTTTATTTTTACGTTTGTCTGACATGGGTAATCCTTTAAGGTAATAACAACGCTTCTGTACAACCCGCCATTGCCTGCCGGAATGCCGCTTTGGCGGTGTCCAGGCATTCAGACAAGGCTTCGCCATTGGCCACCAGCCCCATGAACGGCTTGATTTCCAGCGTCCCCGCCATACCGTCCAATGACACTGCCCATGACGCTTCAACAATGCCGCAGCCTTGGGCATGGTGCGCCCCTAAAAACGGGGATTTGGCAAATTTGTCCAACGCCAACACCAACAGCCCCAATTCAACGTCATTGATTTGGGTCGCAACCAGGCGGTGGCTTAACGGCAAACCGGGCGGGATAACTTCGTATCCCGGCAACGGCATCTGGACACTGAGGTCGGTGCCGGCAATGCCCACCGCTTGGTCTAGGACGGTAGCGAGTTCTGTCAACTGGCTGGCCAATTGGGCCACCGTGTCTTTATCGCCGGCTTTTTTTGCCGCTTTGAGCAATTTCTCCTGTTCATCTATCTGGCGCTTGGTGCGGGACACCGTCCTGGCGGCATTGCAAATCGTGTCCAGTGCCGCCACGGCCGACGCATCCAACAGGGTTATCTCGTGTGGGTTGCGCTGGAGCGGGTCTGTCCGCACGCCGGTGACGATAGTGGGCGTGAACGGGTGGAAGGGGATGGCGTGCCCCACCGACAACGCCCCGTTGACCCAGGCATTGTTGGCACCGGAGGTGGCGCCAAACAGGGCGATGAGCGGGTTCTTGCGTTTGAATTCACGGATGGCGCTGATGTTGATGTCGCCTTCAGGGCCAGAAGCGCCAACGCCACCGATGGTCAGCAAGCGGTGCAGCTCCAGCCCCCAGGTATCGTCCTGGATAGATTCCAGCAGCACATCCCGTGCGGCACGGCGCAATGCCCCGCGGATGCCGGCGGCAGGGAAGTAAGGGACATAAGCCAAGCCGCCCATGTCCGGAAAATACTTGGCCATCCGGGGCAAACGGGCGGTTTTGTCTTCGCCTTGCCGGTATTTTTCTTGGGTGTCGAATTCCCTGGATGGGCGGATAGGTGCTGTTGCCAATGGGCTGTCAAAGGCTGGGCTGACCGTACCGGTCAGGGTGAGGTTGAATAAGGTGGTGTCCATGGTCATGCCTGTGTGGGGGGTTGGATTTTCATCATGCCAAAGCCAAGCCCCCGGTGCTTGCCGATGCCGGTGCGGAGGGTGTTGGCAAATAAGGTGCTGTCGGTGACCGACAACACGCCGTCAAAGGTTGCCCGGTTCAAGAAAAACGCCGGGGTGCGCGGTTTCCTGATCAGGACCGCCTCGGTAAAAAACCCCATGCTATCCGCATGGGGTGCAAAGCCATTGGCGTGGCCGTTCCGCAGCAGCCATGCCAACAATTCGTCGCCGGTGGTGAGCGGGAGGATTTTCCGGGTTTTGGCGAGGGTTTTGGAAGCGACTGCCGACACAGAAAAAGATAATGGCTGGCCGACGGCATAGTGGGTGTTGACCTCGTTGGCTTGGACGGGCAACACGGTTTTATCCGCCCTTAAGGTGATCAGGGATTGGCCACCGCTAGGTAACGGGCGAAAGTCATAATGGAAGCCCCGTTGCCCCGACCCGTCACTGCCCATGACCTGCCACGCCGCCCGGTGGGCGTTATAGGCGTCTGTAGAGGACAACAAAAATTTTACTTCCGCGATATTAGTGGGCATACGCCCCCACCATCACCCAGTCATATTCGGGTGTGCCGTATATGGGTAGGGCAGTGACCAAATCCGAGAGGCCTGCGTATTTCGTGTCCATTTCCCGCAGCGCCGCTTTGGCATCGTCAGTTCTGGCTTTCGATAGGCCGCGGACGATGAGGGTATACAACCCAACCGCCTTTTTTAAGGTGGCTTGGGGCAACCCTTGGTCGGCAATGGCACGGCAACAGGAACGGACTAGCCGGGCATTGATGGGGGCTACGCTGCCGCCACCCAAGTAAATCCGGTCACGGGATTCACTCACCCGTAACTGTTTGCAAACATCCGCCGAAGACTGGGAAAACGCGACCACCATGAAAGGGGGGTCAGGTGGCGACAGCAAGGTGGCGATGACCGCTTTGGCGACCGTGCTATGGGACAGTTCACTGTTGGCCAGTCCTTGGAAGGCATCCAAATTGCCGGCGTTGCCGGTTGTCAATTTGGCATGTTTTTCGGTCAGGGTGGCGGCCCAGCCTGCACCCATGCGGCCGGGGACTTTAATCCCCTGGTAAGAACCGGCGACCGTCACGCAAACCGGGCAAAAGGCCAGATAGCCGCGTTCGGTGGCGGACAATGTCCCGCCAGCGCCACAGCCGGCACAGTGGCTGGGCATCCCTTTTTTATGGCTGACGCCCGGCTTTCCGTACACCGCGTAAGCGCGTTCACCGAACCAGTCATGGTAAGTGAGCAAGGCTTGTTTAGATTTGCTGTCCATCCGTTACAACCTGACTTTTTCACAAGGTACTGCGGTGATCGAGATGACCTCATGGCCACCGCTGGTATCACTGGCAAGCGATGCGTAGCAAATGCCCACCTTGTCCTTAACGTAAGTGATATTCTCAACCGCCTTTTGAAGGCTGGGTTTTTGTGGTGCATTTGGTTCAAGGGTATGCAGGATCATTAATCCAAAAACACTTAGAGTTAATGCAAAAGGGATAAATTTTAATATCACTTAAATATCCCCATTGATTGAAAAATGTTGGGTTAAGAAATCGATGTGTTCCCTGGAGATAAAACGGGTGGTTGGCAAAGCGCAGAGTTCAGCGTGGCTGAAATCGAAATAATTGGGCTTGCAGGTCGCCCTATCAATGACCAACTGTCCGGGATCAAGGCCGATGTGCCGGCATAAGCCGATGGGGAGCGGACGGGCTGGGGAGTCATCGCGTAACACCCACGCGTGATCGTGCGCCATTTCGGTTACAGAATAAGAACTGACCTGCCCATAACCCGAATGGCAGCGTTTGCCGAGGCCGGGCAAGCGGCGCAGCAAAGCAATTGCTTTGCCCGGATCACCGGAGGCAAACCAAGCAAGGGCGGGGACATGGAAAGCCTGATAGCGGTCCAAACGGGGCTTGTCGGGGAAAGATGTCATCTTGACGGCCATCTTTGTCTTTCTATTGGGGATGATCCGCGGATGTGAAAAATCGTCGATCGTCATCCTTGACACAAAGGCGGCTTCATTGACGACAGGACGGCCCACCATCATGACGGCAGAACCATGAAAAACCCCATCGGTGTATTTTAAAGGCAGCTGTTGGCCGTCTTCGCCGAAGAGTTGGCAGGCGGCGGACAACAAAGAGTCCAGGGTCAGATAGGCTTCCGGTGAGAGTATCAGGGGGCTATCAAGCTTAGCTTCTATGAGGAAGGGTACAGGTGTCATAAATCCAGATGTGGTGCTGTTTGTCTGGAAATAGTATGACAGAGGAAAAAGAATTACGTCCTACCGAAAAGTATCAAAAAAGTGGCATAATTCGATGGGACTAACAAATAGGATAAGGTGTTTTTGAGGTAATCCCCACTAACGTGGGGAAAAGGGCTTAGTTTAGTATTTATGTAGATAAGCTACAAAAACCCCACGAGTGTGGGGAAAAGAAGCGGGATTCGCACTTGGCCAGTCGATCGCCACCAAAAACCCCACGCCTGTGGGGAAAAGTCGTGATTCCAGGACGGACTTCATCAGGCAGCGCCCAAAAACCCCACACCTGTGGGGAAAAGAAGCGGGATTAGCACTTGACCAGTCGATCTCCACCAAAAACCCCACGCGTGTGGGGAAAAGAAGCGGAATTCGCACTTCGCCAGTGGATCGCCACCGAGAACCCCACGAATGTGGGGAAATGTATAGCAAAAAGTGCCATTTTTCGCGCTTATCCCAAAAACCCCACGCCTGTGGGGAAAAGTGTTGATTTTGATCAACCAACAAACTTACAAACACAAAAACCCCACTGATGTGAGGAAAATATTAGGATCGAAGTTGATATTCTCAATACACGCCCAAAAACCCCACGCGTGTGGGGGAAAGTGGACCGTTTTTCAAAATGTTTTTTAGAAATTCCCAAAAACCCCACACCTGTGGGGAAAAGACTAAACCTACCCCATTGATTGAAAATAAATAGGATAGGAAAATAAAATCTACGGGCTAAAGGTTAAAATAAAAACACCATAACAGCAACCTCATTAAATCAACGGTGTCTTGGTCCGCTCAAATGGCCTAGGCGGTTTGCCCGGTTTTTTAAGCCAACGCCACAATTCACAGAACGCCAACCAATATTGGTAGCGCGTCTGGTCGGCAAGGTCTTGGTGCGCTTCCCAAAAACGGATGACATGGCGCTTGCCCAGCTGGGCCAAGTACCCCACTTTTTCTTGGGTTTGCACCCATTCCACAAACAGCAGCAAGCGCCGCACCTGTTTCCGGCGGTGTTCCTTGGCGCCCTTACGGACATAACGGTGCGCCAAGTGACGGATTTCATCAGCCAGTGTAGACACGCGTCACCTCGATCCGGTTGTGGCCCAGCTCCTTCGACAATGTGAGCCGGGCGGTGGTGTCGATTTTGGTGGCCACCGCCTTGCTGACCCCCAAGTACGCCGCCATCCCGGCAATGCGCTGGCGTCCCGCCCATCCGGCCTGGATGGGGGAAGGCACCCCGGTCAGTTCCGTGTAACGGCGCTGGGCATAATGGTGGCGTTCCTGGTGGAACCCGAAACCCGCCGCGTAAGCCTGGTTATAACACGCCTTCCTGAAGGCGGCATAAGTCATCGCCTTAGGTATCATCGAACGCCCGTCCTGGAATTTGGCCGCCGCTGCCAACACCGCCAACATCTCCCGCGGCACAGGTACCGTGCGTTTCCTACCACCCTTCGTACCGGATGTCAGCGTGATCGTGCCTTTCGCATCCGCCTCCTTCAATGCGGCCTTGGCATCCAACAACGCCGATTCCTTAAAACGCAGCCCGAAAGTGCGTTGCAGCTCCAGCATGGCCGCGACCCGGTCATCGACCTTGGCCTGCACCGCCCGGTGCTTGGCCTCTGGCATCGCCTTGCTTTCCGTTGCGACATGGGAACGCTTACTGATACCACAATCCTTGGTCGGGCTGACACTTTCCCAACGGTGCCCGGTCGCGTTATCCATCACCGTGTTCACCGCCGACACATACACCTGGGCAGTGGCAGGCTTCATGTCACCTTTCGCCACCAGCGTTTGCAAATAGCCCCCGTAACGGACCACCAACGCCCTGTCGATTTTCTCCATCTTGTTCACCCTCTGCGCCTTCGCCCAATCCACAAACACATTCCAACGGTCGCCGATCCCGCTGCGGGAACTGAAACTGATGTCCAACTTCGACAACAGCAGCCCCGCCGCAAACTTCATGTCCCGCGAGCCGAGACCGAAATTACGGCTTGCCATACAGTCCGCCCTCGGTGTCCCCCGGTTCGGGAACGCGGCGGGCGCCGCGTGGCCACCATTTGGCTATGAAGGCCACCACCGCCTTTTTTTTCGCCTGCCGGCCGCCTTGGGTTTGCCCGACCACCCCATCGACCCCCGCTGTCAAGCTGTCGCTGAGTTGGTTGAAATAAGCCTCCAACGCTTGCCAGCGCAACCTCACTTCGGCGCCCGACAAACCAGGCTCGCTCAACAACGGGACGTATTCGGTACAAAAGACAAACAGCGCCCGCTGCTTGATCCCCGTGGACAGATAGTCGACATCCGAAAACAGCGGAAAATCATCCGCAGCTTCCGCGTCAGACATAACCAAACCTTCCGGCTGCGGTAGGCTGGCCTGCCCCTGCCATTGCGCCATCAGGCATCGTTCACACTCAATGAAATACCGCCGCGCCTCACGGCCTTTGGCGTTTTTTTCCACCATCGCCAATTCCTTGGCGACATCCAGCTTCAGATAGTATTCAAAACGGTACTTGGTGCCACTGGGGAGCTGCTCCCCCATTTTGGTGAGCAGGTAGTCGCTATCCTCAACCAACCCGCATTCAGTCATTCTCCGCTTAATCCAAGTGGAAAAATCCCGCTTCACGCCGAGAAACTGGTGCAACTCCCGTGCATCCACGGCGGGTTGCAGGATGCCGCCAATGTCGGCGTTGAACACCGGGATCAAGCCGTCCGTGCCGGACAGCGATGGGTTTGCGTCATGATGATTGCCATTTGTCATATTTTTCCCTTCATTTCCAATTCGTTAGCTATCGGTGACTGGGCTGGCCTAAAACTGGCCTGCCCCGTAATCCAGGCATATTTATCCCTCCTGGTAGGGAAAAAGCCCCACTTGCACACAAAACCAACACCCTGATGTTGAAAGAAAAATGCACAGCTTACCTAGCTGGCGGAGGTGTGTTACAAACGAGACCTAGCGCGACTTCTTCCCCGCAGCGCGAAGCGGGAATGGTGTTGCCCTCCTATTGGGAAAAAAACGATGGTCAGTCAAAACGCCCGTCACACAACGGCGGGAGCTGAGCTTTTTTAGACCCCAAAGGAGGAGAAAACCCCGGATGACCCCAGGCACAACGTGCTGTCGTCCGCCTTGGACGGGGGGTGCGGAGCTGCAAGCGAAACCGTTTATGTCTGCATAAACGGTTTCGTAGGCCCCGCGCCATCGCCAAAATCCTACCGCCGGTGGCGGTGGTTTTTGGCCCGGCACGGGGCAAATCGGATGCGCGCAGAAAAGCCGGCCGCAAAAGCGGCGTTTTTCTTGGCATCGGAGGGAGGGGAGTTATGTTTTGCCCTGGCCCTTCGGGCAGGCGGCAAAACAGGGGGGATTGGCCAGTGGTTCCTGGCGGAACAACGGGCAAGCGAGGGCGTCGGCGCGGCATCGGGGATGCTGACGCCAGAAGCTTCAGGGGGATTAATGCTTAGCAGCCACGTCGCTTAACGTGTCGCCAAGTCATTGTTTCTGTTTTATATTGCGTGGAAACGCGTTGTTTTCAAGTCGCAGCCGGAACCGCTTTGTTTCAAGTTCACAGCCATTTAAAGGCCGTTTGTTTTCTGTGTGGCACCGGGGCATCCTGCCAGCAAAACATTGCCTGAACCTCGCCTGTTTATTCGTTTTTTTGAGTGTTGAACTGACACTGCCCAGTGAAATCATCCTGGAATCACGATCTGCGGGGTGGATTGTGCGCCATGCCGCCAAAAGCTGTCAACCGCCTGATTTAAAAGCCGCCCTGTCCACCGAACTCTACCAAAAAAGTGCCACTTTTCGCGCTTCCCATTTCGTCAAATCCAATGAAAAATAGGCCTCCACAGTACGGATGCAGTACAGGTTCAGTACGCAAATGGGATGACACAGTACAACGCCAGTACATCGCCAGTACAAAAATGGCACCCGCAGTACAGTGCCAGTACATAGCCACTGCATCACCCGCTAATGGGCATACGAAAGCCAGGCGGGGCGGACAACCGGAACATAAATAAGGGGGGTATTTGGGCCAGAATGGGAATGACGCCATCAAGGCATTGGAAAAGTTGACGGAAGGGACTGACGGCAAATCACAAACCCAAAAGCTGCTGGGGGTCATCGACCAAATTGAGGCGGCCCTGGCAGCCGGTGTCCGTCGGGCGACGGTACTTGAAACGTTGCGGCCAACCTTGGGCATTACGATGAATTTGAATGGCTTCCAGACCAGCCTGTACCGGATCAGGAAGCGGCGGCGTCAAGGTAAAGTGGCGGTAACGGGGCAAGTAGCCGCTACCGAGGTGAAACCGGCAGCGGCAACCGGGACAACGTTAGTGGTGGTGGCAAAGCAACCAAACCACCTGCCGGTGGTGGCCGAACACGTCGTACCTCCCTTGAACAGGGGCAACCTGACGTATAAAGAAAAGATGGCAATAAACAGGATAGAAACAGCGAAATCGTTGGACGAAGACGATTTTATTGACGAATTTGATTACGAAGAGGGTAAAGGGGACAAACATGAAAATAGCAGTAGTTAATTACACCGGCACAGTGGGCAAGACCACCGTGGCCACGCACCTGTTGGCGCCGCGCATGGGCAATGCCCCGATCATTGCGGTGGAAAGCATCAATGAGACCGCCGCCGGCTTGGGCGCCACCGTGGAGCAAATAAAAGGCGAGCGGTTCAAAGAACTGCTGGGCAAACTGTTGGTGGCGGATGACCTGATTGTCGATGTCGGCGCTTCCAACATCGAGGACTTTATGGGCGGCATGAACAAGTTTGAAGCCTCCCATGCCGAATTCGATTATTTCGTGGTGCCGGTCACCAGTGGCACCAAGGAGCAACGGGAAACCGTGATGCTGATCCAAGCCTTGGCAGGGCAAGGCGTCCCGGCGGAAAAAATCCGCCTGCTGTTCAACCGGGTCGAATCCAGCGTCGAAGAATCGTTCGGGATCGTCCTGAAGCATATCCAGAAAACCCAAACCGCCACCGCCAACCCAGAGGCGGCCATCCATGAAAATGAACTGTTCGACGTCTTGGCGGCCAAGAAAATCTCCATCGTCAAGTTGTTGGAAGACCCCAAGGATTACAAAGCGCTGCTACGCGAAAACAAAGATGCCAATGAGAAACAACGTGCCTATTGGGCGGACATGTTTGGCTTAAAAGCATTGGCCAAAGGCGTAAACCGCAACTTGGATGCCGCCTATGCCGCCCTATTTGCCTAATCCGGTGTGATATGGACGGAGACAAGCATCCGCGCACAACCCGCGACGCCCTGATCCTAGAGGCGCTTGGCGACCTGGGTGAGCTGCTAACCAAAGCCGACCAACTGAACAGCACCATCGCACCATTGGTGGCGGCATTGCACGCCGCCCAGATGGGGACAATGGCCGCGGTAGAACGGCACGCCGATAACCAAAAGCAACAAATCCAGGCATTAGCGGAACAAGAACGGGTTGCTTTAGCCAAAGCCTTACAAACGGCGGTGACCAACGCCAGCAACGGCCTGGAAAAGGCAGGCAAGCAAATGGCCCGGGAACTGCAAAGGCCACCCGGTTTACCCGCCTGGAAACAGGCGGCAATCTGCCTGGCAATCGCATTAGTTGCCGGCTGGGTCGCCATCGGCGGCACCTATTGGCTGGTCGGCCGCGACCTGGACAACCAAGCGGCACTGGGCAGGGCAGTGATGGCGGTATGGGGGCAATTGGACAGCAAAACCCAAGCGCAAATCGAACGGGCGTTTTAACCGCCCACATGGCACATTGACAGCATTAAAAAGGGAAGGGCAGATGAATAGCGAAAAAACCGGGCAAGAAGTCGTACTGACGGACATTAACGTACCATTTTGGTCATTAGTGCGGTTGACGGTCAAATGGGCCGTGGCGGCGATCCCAGCGATGATTATATTGGGTGCGGTTGCCGGGGTGGTGGCCAGTATGTTTTATCGCTTATTGAGATTGATCGGCTAAAAAGAAAAAACACCAAGGCTTATACCCAACCTAACGCTTTTTCGGGGGTAGTGTGTTGACACCCCCACGCGAAGGGTGGGCATAAGCCCCTAACCAAACAAAACCAACAAAAAAGGGGCAACCGAATGGCACAACAAACAACAAACCCACAGCCCAACAGCCTCCAATTTGAAGCGAACTTGGGCGTAAAGGGCATAGACGCCAGCTTCCAAGTCGTGGAACACCGGGGGCAGCTGATGTTATTGATCGATGCCAAGTCGTTGTATAACGCCCTGCATTTGGGGTGCACTTACCTGGATTGGATAAATGCCTGGTTGCAAACATGCGGCATCGCCTTGGATGAGGGTTATTTTCTGCGCCCGCAGGATGGCCAACACTTCCTGACCATAAGCGCCTTCCGTACCATCGTCCAAGCACACGCGCACCCCAAAAGCCCGGATATTTTAACGTGGCTGGACGCCTGTGAAGAGCGGTTGGCACCTCAGCTATTAGGCGCCACCGAGAAAGCCCTGCAAGGTGACAAACGGGTGCACTAACAGCGGTATGGGGCAATGCCTGCCTACGCCAGTTTTTCGGGGGCGGTTTGGGATGGCCACCACGCGCGGAAGGGTGGGCATAAACCATCTGTAGGCAAACGGTCTAAACTTCATTAAACGTCTACCGCTGGCTGAAGAAGTATGGAAGCAAAATTGGCGTATAAGCTTGGGGCAAATTTGGATTTAGTGTGAAAATTAATGCCTGCCCGTCATTGGAAAAGCTTGCATCATTCAAAAGATGCCCCCTGTAGCAGTATTCAGGTGTGGTCAGACGGATTGTACAGCCGACAATCCGGTTGACCTGTTCAAAAAGTTCCCGACGTTGTGTTGGTTGGTTTTTGCGCCCCAGGGCCATTAAAACATCAGCAACCTTACAACCGACATCATCCCCCAATGGCGTATGGCTTGCCATATTGACCAATTGTAGAAAGGTGCCATAGTCGTCTTGGTCGAGCTGTTCGCCAACAAACTCAATCTTGATGCCGCACACTTCCCCCACCACCACATAATCCCCGAAATATTTGCGCCCTTTCAGTTTGGCAAACAAGGATTCACAAACAACGTTGCTTGATTGCGAAAGATTTTCCTGGCCAAACAGCATTTGGAACTGTTTATTCAAACGGATTTGATAATTCATGGTCACTTCATCCATTTCGCCACCTTCTATCAAACTTCCAAAATAACGTTGTTTATGGTCCGTTATTTCAATAACACCACCACAAAGGCGTCTTAAAACCGCATTGAACTGTTCAAGACCACTTTCCCCTGTGGGCTTACCTAATTGTTGTAATAACGGAGCGGCATGAAACTTAACGGCAGTTACTGGCGGTAATGGCTGTGCGATAGCCAACAACGCCAGATAAACATCAAAATCAGATTGGTCGAATTGGAGGCCTGTGAAAACGACTGCCAAGCTGCCAGTAGAAAAAATCGTTTCTTCTTTTAAAAACCTACGGTTTTCTTTTTGATCCAGTGCAGGGAATAATGCCGAACAGAAACTTGCATCAAGGGCAGCATCCTTCCGATGGCCAATGGGTCCCAAATTGTCAATATGGGGTTGGGGATTGACTGGTGGTTTTGAATTCATAGGTTTTAAAATTTTGATCCCTGCATGGTTAAAAATAAGGGATTACCGGTTATCCCACATTAACCGAATTTTTCAGCTTTGCTGTATGTTGGGATAAAGTTATCCACAGGCCCGTTAACCGACGCCTTGGTTATAAAAAGGTTATATAAGGTTATCGGTCGTCAAAAACCCGTTTTTATTTTTAATATTTAATGGCTTATATGGTTTTAAGCGTTCCTCCAAACCCGTTATTCCGTTCTTCTAAACCCGTTATTCCGTTCTTCTAAACCCGTCATCCCGTTCCTCTAAACCCGTCATTCCGTTCCTTCAAAGCCGTCATTAATTTCGTGGGTTCCTCGATTTTTTAGCAATGTGTTTTAGTTGGCTTTGGCTCGGGGCCATTATGGCTTTAATGGTGTCGCCAGTGACTTCATAATCGGTTAAAAACCCTACATCCTTTAAATGGTCATGCGCCTTTATCAGCACAAACTTTATTTTTCTATGGTTGGTGTCGGTAAGCCCTACAATTTTGGCAAGGGTTTCAAATTTATGGGGGCTTGGGGCGACATGGGTAGAATAATAAGCCTGTAAAGCCTTAGAGGTTGCATCCCGGCCTAATGCCTGCCGTTGTACTTTATCTATACTGGCCCACATACCAAAACCAAACAAATTTGCAAATTTTGGGTTTATGGTTATTTCATAGTTAAGGGTGATTTCATCACGGATTCCGCCATAGATAAGCTGCCCAAAATAGCGTTTTTTGTGATCCGTTATTTCGATTACACCACCACAAAGGCGTCGTAAAACCGAATGTAATCTTACATGATCTTTTCCGCCAGTCGTCAAACCTAACGCTTTTAGGAGGCCGTAGGCGGAGAATTTTATTGGCTGCCCTAAAGGATAAGGACGTGCCATATTTAAAAGTTCGAGGTAGACATCCAGATCGGATTGGTCAAATTGCTTGCCAATGAAAAAAACCGTCAAACCCGCAACAGAGAAAATCTTTTCTTCTATGAATTTGCGGTTTTCTTTTTGTTTTGGATTCAAGGCCGGGAATAATGCCGACCGAAAAATGGCATTAGGGGCGGCGCGTTTGCCATCTTCCCAAAAGTCGAGCTGCACCGGATCAGGAGATGCTGGGGCGTTTATCGGATTCGGACTTTTTTGGGGGCTTATGTTTTTTCGACGTTCAGCGATCGCCGCTATGACCTGGGCAGGGTCTCTCGATAGTTTCATTTCGGGCAATAACTAAGGCTTATTCGTAAATTTTCGAACGAAATAGTATGGCAGGTGCTAAAACTTCCTGTCTTACCGAAAAGTGTCAAAAAAGTGGTATAGTTCGACCCAACTAACGCCCATTGTCATTCGTCCAATGGCAACTTACCCCCCCCCATCACCAATCCCATTGTGGACCGCCAACACCAACAAGCCGCCGTTATAAAACCGTGAATAGCCAACCGCACCGGGTTACTGGCAAGGCACGTAGCACCTAAACCCACCATCCCTGGTTGGGTGGAGACTGTAGTAATACCGGCTTAACAGAATCCGCATTGAAAACACATAACCCACCCTAGGGCAGTGACAAATGGCGACGGGGCATCCATCCATATACTGGTGGCGCTAGCCACTCCTTTTCTTGATCTGAATAAATGGACTGAATTAGAGCCGCCACTTAACGGATTACGTTCCGACACTTAACCTGATGGTGGGCACCCCCCATAAAATCCGTACCGACACTTAATTTCAAACACCCAGGGACAAGCGTTTAAAATGCCGCGCCTTCAGGCGGGCTAAGCAGATTATTGGGTGGTTGCGGGTATTTTTTCGGCGAAAATGGGTGGTGTAAGGTGGTTTTAAGCGCGTTACATTTCGTTAGGCAATAGGAAACCGTCACCGATGGCAGACGGTTTAAAAAAGGGGAGGGGATTTGTCGGAAAGGGGGGGGTTAACTGGTGTTCGGTTTTAGTATGTCTTTGGCGCTGTTTAAGAACATGGCAACCGGCGACATTTCGCTTCTTCTGCCGTTGCTTGTCGGCGCTGGCTTAGTTGGGGTTTTGCTGCGCTGTGCGCCCATTGCCAGGCTGGCGTTTGCCGCCGCCTTACGGTCGCGTTTAGCGTCTTTTTTGGCTTTTCTCTCGCTGGCCCGGCGGCGCTCATGGCGTAACCAACCATCCAAGCCTAAAACGATAAACAAGTTAATGCTCACCGTGCGGATGGCCGCCACGCCCTTATATTCGGTGTCGCTGATTTTTTCACAAATGGGGTGCACGGTAATGAATCCGGCCACTTTTAAATCATGGACGGCCCGTTCCGCACGGCGTAGGCTCAAACCTGACAATTTAGCCAGATAGCGCATGTCCAACCCCTGCATAGCACCATTGGCTTGTGGGATACCAACACGCAGCGTGAGTATGTCCAGATAGTGGATAATACAACAAAGCATCGCAATACAGGCTTCGCGCCGCTCACTACGTTGTTGGCGGGTAGAGCCGTTGGCGGCGTTCAGTGTGGGGAAAAGGCTTGGCTTTAAAAAATAGAGCATTATCCGTACTATACAAGCCACCAATAGGTGTGGGCGGATGGCATGTTTTTCAGGCGGCGAAAAACGGCGTGGTTTGGCAGGGTTATGCCCGCACCGATTGCCTGATTTTTTTCGCTGCTTATTTTTCAACGTTCTAAAGGGATATTAAATGGCAGCAAGGCAGACAATTCTGAACGTTCAAAATCAATAAAACAGATGGCAAAAGCCCAAATTGGTAAACACCTATAAAGCCTTTCATAAATTACACATCACCAATTTTTCAAGATTTGAAGGATTCATATTTTCTTTATTAAGAATTTGAGTAAATTTTCATTAATTGAATTTGATAACGTGGTCTTTGTTCGAGATGCGTTTAAATCGAATAGTATGACAGGCGCTTAAGTTTTCCGTCTTACCGAAAAGTATCAAAAAAGTGGCATAGTTTGATGCGACTAGCTTATAAAATGAGCTGCTTTTAGGTGTATTGAGGTGATTATAAGGAATCATCGTTTTTGACATCATCCTGATTTAGGATTTCGTATAAATCAGAATTCGCAAAATAGATCGGTGATGAGGAACTATCAATGCAAGTTTTTAGATCAACGCCTGATTCAACGATCAGTAAATTACACAGTAGCGTCGCCTTTTCCCCCACCCAATCTCCCTTGATTGCCGCCGCTGCGTTTTGTCGATGATACCCGTTCTGCTTGCACCATTTATTAAGCGAGGTACCTTTTGATATAAAACCAGCTTTGATTTTTGAGTAGAGTTGTTCGTTGGCCATTGTGAGGTTATGCTAGTTATTCCTAATGAACAATATTAGTGCAGTAATCTGCATATAGTCAAGATAATAAGTGCATAGTTATGTCGATTGGTGATCGAATTAAAGAAGAAAGAGAGAAGTTAGGATATAACCAAGAAGCTTTTGCTAATGCTGGAGGGGTGTCTAAAAGGTCACAAATAATGTATGAGCAGAATAAAACAGAGGTTGGTGCAGGATATTTCTCTAAAATTGTTGAAATTGGCGCAGACATACAATACATTCTGACCGGAAAAAAGATTGAGGATAATCAATTACAAGAAGACCAGATTAGCGATTTGGTTAAAATTACATCTATGATTAATGTATTAAATGATGATCAGAAAAAGGAAGTTTTATTAGTAATAAAAGAAAAAATACGGCTGAACGAGCTTGAGGTGTTGATAAGACAAACGCTGAAACAGTAGGCGGCAATAAATATGGCAACCTTAAATTACGGCCTAGGTTCAAGGGACATGAAGTTTGCGGCGAGGCGGCTATTGTGCAAATCGGGCTTTAGCGCCGGCATTGCTGGGCACTGGAATGCGTTTGTCGACTGGGCGAAGCCGCAGGGCATCAATAAGATGGAGAAGATCGACAAGGCGTTGGTGGTACGTTACGGAAAATACTTGGAAACGTTAGTGGCGAAAGGTGACATTAAGCCTGCAAACGCCCAGGTCTATATCTCGGCGGTGAACATGGTGATGTATAAAGCGACTTCGCACCGCTGGGAGAGCATCAGCCAGCCACAACAATTAATTTATTGTTGTGGATGTAGCATTGAGGTTGCCGCCAGACTGACTTATGGTATCGAAGTCTACCCGCATCGGGCCGATTTGCAAGAACAGCCGTTCTGGCGTTGCGATGCTTGCGGCAACTTCGTTGGTTGCCATTACAAGACCAAGGCATGCACGACTCCGATGGGGTGCATTCCGACACTAGAAATAAAAAACGAACGCAAACGTATTCACGTACTACTCGATTCTATTTGGAAGTCGGGGCGGATTGGGCGAATGAAATTGTATCAGGCGATTAGCAATGAAGTAGGTTGGGAGTACCACACAGGCCAGATTCGCAGTGTAAGTGATGCCCACAAGGTGTACAGCATTCTGCTCAGATATACTTAACAACTCTCATAATCTGAGACATTACAAGTAACCAATAATTAATAGTTCCAACTTGGATAAAAAAAAGATTTTTACATCCAAGCGTCAGACCATTTGACATAAAAACGATCACGATCAAATACCTTACCTAAGCTTACAGTTTTATCAAATGAATTATCAGAAACTTCATTTTCTTTTGGAAAGAATTTGCTAAATTGTCGGATATATTGCTCATCAGTCAGTTCTTGTGCATCTTCAATATGTTTGCTTTTAGAGTGGCTGAACAAAAAACCGATGAAAGAATGGTAAATTGAACGAATCTTCTTTCCAATTCTAATGAAGAATGTAGATGTAAAAGCTATTACAAAAAAAATTGATTCCATAATATTCTCCTAGTTTTTAATATCAGGTAATTCATCCTTAAAGTCTCGTTTCTGTGGTTTGTTTACTGGCTTAATATCATTATCACCGCTAATTGCCTTTTTTAGATAGTCTTCGGCATCTAACACAGCTCCACCTATACCTTTTCCAACACTACCCAAAGCCCTGCCGCCTGCAACAACCGTATTATCATAAAGAGCGCCGCCTTCATTTTTGACTGAACGCCCCATCAAATTGGAGGTATCCTGACCATCCTTGATTAAAGGACCATCTTTAATACGGCGTTCCATTTCATTAGGGTTGCCAGGACTTCCACCACTAAGAATATCATTGACTGACTGTTTGGCATTCGCATCACTTCCAGAGGGAACACCCATTGAACGAGGTCTGACTCCATTCGTGATTTTAGTATCGCCGTTTTGCTGGGCTGAATTTGGCTTAACATCAGAAGTTGCTCCGGTCGTTGTTTGACCTTTAGCCCGATCAGCAAAACTGTCGGCCTGTTGCCGTCCGAGTATTTCGTCGGGAGTTTTGGCATCCATTTTATAATCGTCGGCATTGGACACGCTAGTGTCGAGTTTATTCCCGGTAGGCTTAAGAGCAGAAGAGGCAATATGAAAGGCTTGCTGGGGATTGACTTCATCAAGTGCCAAGAACCGTTGCATAGCCTCGTATTCTTTGGAGGTTTTGGGGATTTTGGCTGCACCGTTGCCGAGCTGTTTTGCAGCATCATCTTTAGCCGCCTGCCAATTAGCCTTGTCTTTGTCAGTTCCCTGCATTGTAATCCCACGCTCAACATTTGCAAGGTCGGCATTTGCTCCCGTCTGAACCAAACGCTGAGCAAGTTCGCTGTGTCTCACATTCATATTTTGGCCAGATGTCTGACTATCAGTCACTGACTCTTGATAGGCCTGCTGGGCCTGATCAACGCGTGCTAACTGAGCCATATAGTTTTCGCCCTTAGCTTTCATATCTTGGGAAGAAAACATGCTTTGGTCGGAGTGTGCTTTAGCGTAGTCGTGTGCAGACCGTGTTTCGTTAGTGTTGGCGTATTCGCTGCGCCATGTCTTATCCATTTCTGATGACAATTCGTTTCTGCGTTCAGCAGAAATACTAGAATCAGAGCCTAAATCTAGCTTACCGTCTAATCTAAGGGCACTAAATACCCCTGCCGATGCGCCAAGTGCCAATTGGGTACTGGCACTGGCGGCAATTGCTTCTTTTTCCCCATCTGTCCGTCCAACCTTTTCAGCAATGGCCTTTCCGGTCGCGGCCGCCCACCGATCCGAGGCTGATTGCGACTTACTTAACGAATCGGTAATTGTTGTTCCATCGGTAACGGTATGGCCTTTTGTGTCGGTATGTTGGGTCAAATTATTGAATGCTTGCGAAGCGGAGGCATTTGCCGACTGCAAGCTGGTAAAGGCGCTTTGTTGTGATTTTTGTGAACCGCTGGCCATATTGTAATTGCCTTCTGACCAACCGGAGACCGTTTGGCCTGAATTGGAATCCATACTACGTTGGGAGCCAATACTGGTGGTGGCGGCAATTGAAACGGGTTCCGGCATGAGACGTTCCGGTTTGACAGCAGCCGAGGCGCCGGATGTCATACGACCAGCAAGGTTTACTGCGGCAGTGGAGCCGCCATAGACCAACATTAAAGATAACGCGGGGACACTGGAAGCTAACATACCTCCGGTGGCCAACCAGGTTTCTAGCGTCCCATATAGCTGGTCATGTGAGACCATCGCCATCAATGATGTGCCATTGGCTTCAGCCTGGTCTGATAGTGTCGTCATTATCCGCGTTGTAACCATCGCGATATATAAGTTGCAAACAGCCGTGATCGGCCCCCACAAGGCGATCCAGATCAGCATCTGGAAATATCGCGCGATCATCTTGATGCCCATCAGGCCTAATGTCGTTAAAAAAGCGACAATAGGGGAGATAGCTACCGTGAATATTTCAATGAAGGCGGTCAACGGTCGGGAAATTTGCGTAAAGATGCTTTGTTCACCAGACCATTGCAAACGCAGCTGCTCAATACCCGTCCGTTCGATAAATGCCGCGGGTCCGTCGCGCAAATAGGCTGCCATCAAGCCATTTCGCATATACGTCTGTGAGTTGACCGCAACCATGCCCAGAGCCTGGGTCGATTGGGTGACCAAATCGTCAGGGGTAACTGAGGGGTCTTTAACATCCAAAACCCCACGCATATATTGCTCCCATAACGTCGAAAACTCAGGCGTATTAATGTATTGGTCAAGCAAGGCATAAGCATCTTTACAAGATTTCTGGCCAGAGAAGGCAGGCAAGTCCACCAAAACATCCTTATTAATAAATGTGGTTTTCATTGCAACCCAAATATCTTCAGCCTTTAAAAGCCTTTCCCGCGTGACCTCATGTTGATTTTGAGGAATTTGCAGTGCTATGTCGTACATGACGCAACCTTCAATATAACTATTGAGGGAGTCAGATAAGCTGCCATTAAATGTAATATCGGAGGAAGCGGTACCCAATCCTATATTACGCAGTTTTATCAAGGTGCTTAAAGGTTGTAGATAGCCGGATTCAAGTAAATGGGCTTCATCCGGCGTTGAGAAAACCGTTTCATAAACTTGGGTGGTGTTGACACCGATGGTTGAGACGATTGACATTGGCAAGGAAATGCCAAGGGGGACATTTGCAACGGTGTAGACCTGTCCGGTATAAATATCCTCAATGATTACCGTGTCCTTGGGGATGAACATGGCGGCGGATACAATGTAGGCTACCAATATTGAATAAAGGGGAAACTTTAATTCAAACAAATATTGGAATGCCACGAGGAACAACCCAATCAGGAAACCGATTTTCATTAAGGTGTTCATGTTGTCGGACGCGAAAACCATAGCAACGCCATTGAAGGCGTTGTACATCATTTCAGCATCGCCGATACTTAGGATTGAATAAGCCATAGCATTACTATCCTAAATTTTACGGTTGTTGTTTTTTTGATGTAGTGACCTCTCCACATCGTCAAGCATGTTTAATATGTTGGCAATGGAGGCAGTAGATTCACCATTTAGCCGTCTCTCATTGTCAATTTGTTGACGCCTGGACTCCATCACTTTAAGCATGGATGAATCCAATGGCCTACCTGTTGAATTGATTGAATGTGTGACAGCTTGAAACATTTCATCAATAATCTGGTTGGTCAGCCCAGTTGCCAACACACCAATCATTTGTTCCCCAATAAGGGCCGCTGAGCCAGGTTGTGAACTTACCCTGTGGAGTAATCCTAATATTCCAGGAGAAGATGCTTTAATAAACTTATCTTCGTTCGAATTAAACGCTTCGTTACCATCGCGGTTACCTAATTTTCTGATAATACCGCCAGTGCCGCCAAGGCAATTACAGGTGCCAAATAACATGGTACGCACTTTTTCACGCATCCCAGTGACATGGATAGTTTCTGTAGGGTCAGAATTATTCAGTAAACATTCGTCACTTTCACATTTGTAAATTTTGAGGTCGCCGCCTTCGATAAAATCACGGGTTTGAATGGTAGGTTGGCGATAATCATATTTAACATCAGAATTATCATCTTTTTTTCCAATGATCATTGTCCCTGTCAGGCTCATTAAAACCCGTTGTAACTGATCGTCACCGTTAACAAACCAACTAAAAGCGTCAGCATCTTTTAGTGCATCGTGAACGACATTACCCGTTATTTCATCGGAAGCACCACTCGCTAGTGCAACTTGGTTAGGATTTTTTGATTCTTTTGCATCATGGAAATCGGGTAAAAAACCTTTGCTAGTATCAAGGTTTGCCGCTTCATTTAGCTGCTTGTCGTGCCAGGCATTCAAACCAGTCGAGTTGACAATTGATTTTGCAGCGTCGCATGAGTTTTTCATGATTGAATTAATTTGTGCAATATCCTTTTGTAACTTAGTCATCACCTGTGAACAGGTTGGGCACATACCTTCGATTGCTAACTGAAAGGCGTAACCTACTGCTCCTTGGGTAATGCTTCGCAACAAAGCAGTTATTTGTGTTCCATTAATGTAGGAAAACGACCCACCGAACAGATCAATACCGCCGCACCCACCTTTGAAACTTGGGGGTACGAAAGAAACAAGATTAGGGTGAAGGACTTTGTTTCTGGTGGACAAATTTCCGCCAGTAATTATTCCCCTTCGTTGGGTATCGTAATAACCGCCTGGCGTAGCATTTAGCATATCCACAAACATACCGCTCATTTCGTCTTCTAGTCCGGCTTGGGCGGGTGAGCTTAATGCAAATGCTATTGTAAATATCAAAAAAATATTCATCACATTCGTCGTAAATAATTCCAGAATCGGAGTTATGGTTATTTACGACGTTCCTCCACTTTTTTAAAAAATTAAAACGCTATTTTAAAGAAGGATGTGCACATTTGTTTTTTCGAAAAGTATCAAAAAAGTGGCATAGTTCGGTTCGCGTCGTTGACAGGACACAATGAATTCTTTCGTCCACATAAAACTACTACAACCTTTTTGGTTTGTTTGTTTTATTGTTTAATTTGTTTTATATGTTTAAGACTCCATATATTACATATATTTCAATTACTTATATTTGTTAATCTTGGGAATTTGCTGTTAAACCTTGGTTATTTGCTGTGAATTATTAGAAATCTGCTGTGAATTCGTAGGGATATGCTGTTAATTCCTAGGAATTTGCTGTGAATTATTAGAAATTTGCTGTATTGTTGGTTCGTAGATTAATTTTGTATTGATTTTTGGGGGCAGTAGGTAATTTTTTTGGTTATTTGTAATTTAAAAGGGTTATTTGCTTGGGTTTTTTGGGCTTTTTAATATTTATTTTGTTTTTTAATCAATAGGTTGTGATTAGTTATTTATCATTTATGGTGAAACCTTGGTAATTTGCTGTTATGTTTTCATAAAAAACAATGAGTTAGATTATTTATGAGTAATTATTTTTAATATTGGATTTTTATGGATAAGAATATGGTTAGGAAAAGTAAAAAGAAAGGATTGTTACCGTCTTCATCAATTGTTACTCAAGCGAACGAGTTGGTTTCAGCAAGATACACGCTGCCGTTAGCTGAACAACGTTTGGTCTTGACTATGATTGCCAAAATTCAACCAGATGATTGTGATTTTAAACCTTATAGGATCAGTGTTTCTGAGTTGGCTGAATTTTTGGGTATAGATAAGAATTCGGCATATAGGGAATGTAGGAAAATTACAAAATCTTTGTTGACACGAGTGCTTGAAATCCATGAACCAGGTCGTTTATTACAGACGGGCTGGGTGTCGTCTGCTGAGTATGTCGTTGGTAGTGGTATAGTTAATTTAAGCTTTGATCCACTATTGAAGCCTTATTTATTGAAACTTAAGGGTAATTTCACTAAATGTAAACTAGAAATATTATTGAGCTTTAAAAGTCAATATACGATGCGTATGTATACTTTGTTGAAACAACATGAGTTTAGAGGCGAGCGCGAAATGGAATTGAATGACGCTCGTGAAATGTTAGGTTTAAGAAAAGACCAATATACTGAATATAGCAATTTTAAAAATAATGTTATTTTACCGACACAAAGGGAGCTATTTGAGAAATCCGATATAGCTTTCGAGTTTGATGAAATCAAGTACGGTCGTCGGGTTGGAGCAATACGTTTCCGTATTACTTCAAAAAGCCAACCTATTTCTTTACCTGATAACGATAATCAACAAGTAAGTGTTCAGCCTAGCATCGTATCTGATGTTGATGATTTATTAGAATTTGTACTTGAGCAACACCGCAATAAGAAAACAGTGGTGAATGCGTTGGTTGTTTTTTTTAAAAAACATGGTGCTGATTACGTTAAGCGTAATATTTTGTATAGCAATCTAAAAGCAGATAAATCTTATGCCGGTTTTTTAAATAATGCGCTTAAAGAAGATTGGGGACATGATTGGGGATTGGAACAACAAGAATCTCCAAAAATTAAACCAATGGAGGTATGGGAGCGAAACGGATTTGAAAATCAAAAAGAATACGACGCTTTTATGTATAGGAAGCAAATGGATATTTATGGATTAAATACTTAGTTGCCCACCAATGCTTTTAGTTTGACAACTTACTTATTGGTAAGCTGTGGTAAAAATCGAATCAAAGAAAGTCGATTAGTTCTTTGATTCCAGACTGGCAGTTATATGAAATCCGTTTTTCAAAACAGTAGGTGAGATATTTCTGTCGGGTCGAATTATACCACTTTTTTGATACTTTTCGGTCGGTCGTTACTTCATAATCCTTATTACAATAGTTTCATATTAATCAAAATGAAACTATTGCTGATATGAATCTAAAAACAAATTACGATCAACAAATAGGTCGTAACACGTTACAGCAGCTTATTCCCGTACAATCTTATGATAATGAATCTGGGTTTTTTTACTTAGAGGATGGTCACTTAGGTTGGGGGTATATAAGCAACCCTCTGCAAAGCGGTGATGATTCAGTCATCCAACGGATGAATGTATTATTTTCCTTCGATTACCCGCCAGATAGCTTTATTCAAGTTTTACTAATGGGGTCGCAAGACATCCAGCCTAAGTTAAGGGCTATTGAAAATATCCGCAAAACCAAAAATCCGGAACTGAAACAGTCATTGCGTAACCGCGTCAAAATGCTGGATGCAGCAACCACGCGTCCTATCGACCCAAATGCCGTTGCCTATATCAGAGAATTTAAGATTATCTTCACCGTTAAGATTCCTTTAAAAGACAAAAAGGGCTTGCCAACGGAAGATGATATGAAGCTCGGCAATGAACTCAAACTTTCATTTGAACAGACTCTAAAGTCTGCGGGCTTGCGCCTGGTTCAAATGGATGCAGAAAGTTATCTCCGTCATATCGGACAACTACTGCATTGGAAACCCACGGCAGATTGGCGTGGTAGCGATTCTTGTTACGATGAAACCTTACCGATTAACGAACAAATCAGCGAGCACGATGATCGGCTTGAGGTGAGTAAAAATGGTGTTTCGTTAGGCGACAAATGGTTACGGATACTTTCACCCAGCCGTTTGCCGAAAACGATGAGTTTGCAAAATATGCGCCGATTGATCGGTGATCCCATGAATGGCGTTAGAGGGATTCATGGGAATTTCTACATTAGCTTGAATATCAATATCCCGGATAGTTCCAAAGAAAAGCAAAAAGCCGAAAAAGACCGTAACACTATCAATTATCAGGCATTCGGTCCGATGATGAAATTTAACCCGAAGCTAGGTTTAAAAAAAGAAAGTGCGGACTTGTTATATGAATCGGTAAATGACGGCGACCGTGTGGTCAGGGTTATGCTGTCCATCGGGTTGTTTGAAGATAATATTGAACGTAGTGAGGCGAGGCTGACGGAGGCGCGTGCCTATTTGAGCGAAATTGGCTGGAACATGAAGGAGGATAAATACATCGCGTTACCTATGTTGGTGAATGCGTTGCCTTTCTGCGTCGATCCACAGGCCGTTGAGTTTTTGCAACGGTACAAACGGATGGGTTCAAAGCATTGCATTGAATTTATGCCGATTTTAGCGGATTGGGCCGGCACTGGCACCCCTCAAATGACGTTTGTGTCCCGAAGCGGCCAGCTCATGAATATGAGCATTTATGACTCAGATACAAACTACAACACCTGCATCGTCGCAGCTTCCGGTTCCGGTAAATCCTTCCTTACGAATGACATCATCACTTCGCACCTGAGCTCAGGTGCAAAGTGTTGGGTGATTGACGTGGGGCGTTCTTATGAAAAATTGTGCAACACCATTGGTGGGGATTTTGTTGAATTTGGTGAGAGTAGCGAAATATGCCTGAATCCGTTCCAGATTATTGATAATTACGCCGAGGAATCGGACATGCTGGTCGGCATAATCATATCGATGGCTTCAATGGATGATAGGCTGACTGATTTACAGCAAGCACGGTTACGTGCAGTGTTAAAAGAGCTTTGGGATGAACATGGCAAAGCGCTCATCATCGACCAAGTCGCGGACAAATTGCGTAATGACACTGACAACCGCGTCATTGATATGGGTGACCAGCTTTACGCGTTCACCAGCAAAGGCGAATATGGGCGTTTCTTCAATGGCACCAACAATGTCAGTTTTAATAACTCATTCACCTGCCTAGAGTTGGAGGAGCTGAAAGGGCGAAGTCATTTGCAGCAAGTCGTGCTGTTAATTTTGATTTATCAAATTCAGCAGTCCATGTACCTGGGCAACAGGGATCAATGCAAGCTGTTGTTTATTGATGAAGCTTGGGATTTGTTGTCGAAAGGCAATATTGCCAAGTTTATCGAAACAGGTTACCGCCGGTTCCGTAAGTATAACGGTGCGGCCATTACCATCACCCAATCGTTAAATGACCTGTACAGTTCACCATCCGGTGTCGCTATTGCCGAGAATTCTGCCAACCTTTATTTGTTGTACCAGAAGCCAGAAACGATCGAAACGATTAAGCGCGAAAACAGGCTAATGATCGGCGAGGGCGGATTTGAATATCTTAAATCTGTCCACACCGTGACAGGCCATTATTCAGAAATCTTCTTTAGAACCGATTACGGTTTGGGTGTCGGTCGCTTGATTGTAGACCCGTTCACCAAACTTCTTTATTCCACCCACCCCAATGACATCAAGAAAATTGCGGCCAAAACCCGATTAGGGATGACTACGGCCGACGCCATTGAAACCATCCTAGCCGAAGAAAGCGCGGCTTAACTTTTTAGAGCTAAAAAAATGATTGAATCTACTAAAAAAACCGAAAGTGAACCTAATGAAACTCCGTCTAAAAGAAGCACAGAAAGAGAAAGGATTAACAATTTATTTTTAACACAGTATCGCGGCGATGCCGTTATTGTGCCGATAAAATTGGTGTCAACAGAGATTAACAGGGCATACCGAAAGCATTTTGACGGTGTTTCACGATCTTTGTTTTATGTTCGGTATTACTCAAGAGCATTGAATAACAGTGTTATAGAGCAAGAGGTTGTAAAAGGTGTGATCGATTTGCTAGATCAAGCAGCGGGAGATATTAGGGATAAAAATCAAATAGCTGACAGTTTAATCAAACAGCATGAAGTAGTAATTAAGAATGGTGTTTCTCAATCAACGATAAACGCATCGGTTATTGACCCGCTTGCAAACCATTATTTAAAACTGATTGAGTTGGCAGATGATGTTGCGCGTAAATACAGTGCTTTATGGATGGCGTTGGCTATAGACGATAAACAAAAAAACCAAGCAATGAACGAAACCGTCGATGTCTTACGGATGGTTCATCGAAGAGGTACCCAGATCAGCTTAGGTTTAAGGGACAGGGTATCACCTAAACAAAATTCGAAAGCAGAGGAAGCTCGGATTAATGGCAATAATGATGTTGAAGAAAATGAAGTTAAAGAGGAAGAGGTGGGTGCGTGAAATACCAGGCCATCCTAACCTTATTCATTCTGAATTATGGTGTACTGGCGCAGGCCGGCGAAGGGATGGAGCAACCATTTTTTGGTGTTTCGGATAATAGGGAAAATGTAGATAAAGAATTGCAACCTTCGGCTTTTTACCAACAAAAGGAGCGAGGATGGTTTTGGTATGAGCCCCTTGTTGAAGAAGAGCCTGAAATAGAATTACCACCAGAACCGAAACCGCCCAAAATTGAGAAGGCTGAACAAAAAAGCTCGCCTGTTAAACCACTGTCGTCGGAATGGTTTCGGGTGAACCTGACCAAATACCGTGATGAAGCCGTTGATAACCCGACACCTGATAATGTGTCTAAGTACATGTATCTGCAACGGGTTATGCTTGACAAGGCGGAGCGGTTTACTGATGCGACTAAACAAGTGGTGATGGCAGACCCCATACTTGATGAGAATAGCCGTCGGCCTATTGCGACATTTGGTGCGAATGCACTGGATGAACAGGCGGAATTTGGGACGGCTAAAGTCGCTAAGCAGCTTGCCAAGACAGCGGGGCTTTGGTTTTTTTACAGTAGTACCTGCACGTTTTGTATTAAAGAGGCTGGCGTTCTCAAAGGGTTAGGAAACGCCTATGGGTTCAAGGTAATGGCTATCGCATTGGACGGTTTGCCGTTGCCGGATAATTCTTATCCCAACTTTACGACTGACAGTGGTCAGGGTAAAAAACTAGGGGTTGAAACCACACCAGCACTGTTCCTGGTGAAACCAGACAATAGCGGCGATGTGATCCAAATTGGGCAAGGGCTTTTGTCCGGGGATGATATTGTTAAACGGGCGGTGGTGCTGGGGTATCAGCGTGGTTGGATCAAAGATTCCGACTATAACGAGACATTAAAAGCCAAACCGATAACCGTAGATCAAGCCACCCTACAAGCGGTTAATGATGGCGACCTTGACGGGCCTGAAGGACTCGTCAATAAAATTAAGGATAATCTCAGGGAACAGCTAAGGAAGCTACAGTGAGAGTTTTATTAGGACATGATGATTATCTGCTGACCAAAGGAAAAAACCAAATTGTGGCCTGTGACTACACCCGTTTGGTGAACGCACATACCTTGATCATGGGTAAAACGGGCATGGGAAAAACCACAACGTTGAACGACATGATTGGTCAAATACGGCGGTTTGATGGCAACGTCCGCATCCATGTGTTTGATGTACATGGTGACATCACTTTGCCTGGATCAAGTTCATTCCGTTTCTCCGAGGCAACAGAGTTCGGGTTAAACCCTTTTGTAGTTAGCTCTGACCCCCATTTTGGCGGAGTCAGGAAGCGAGTCCAAGATTTTATTGCCACTATAGGTGGTTGCCAGCCCATCGGCGCACGACAAGAGGCTGTCATGCGCCACTTGATAACGGATTTGTTCGCGGCTAATGGATTCTTTGCAGACAACCCTAAATCATGGTTGTTGGACGATGGCTTCCAGCGTAAGTATGGCAAACGTCATCCGACAATGGATGACGCGTGCCGTTTTGCCTTCGGCAAACTCAAGCAGTTGATTATTGGGAGTGATAGCCAGTCAGGCAGGGCGTTGGAAGAACTCAACAAAACCACGTCAAAATTATTCAAGCTATCAAAGCAGCTAGTTGGCACTGGTATGCAATCTAATGAGGTATTGATGGAGCAGTCAGTAAAACAACGTGCGGACGCATTGAAGTTTTACCAAGAATACATCGAAAACCTGGAAACAGGTAAAGAGCTGGATGACTTCATCCGTTATGAGTCAAAGGAAATACTGAAATCGGTTGTGGACCGCTTCGAAAATCTGAGGGCTAGTGGCATTTTTAAAAGCCAGGCACCAGCATTTGACCAGAACAACCCTGTTTGGCGGTATGACATCACTGCTTTGCGTGAAGATGAAAAACGCCTGTTTGTCGAGTTCCGTTTACAGGAGTTATTCGCTTTGGCACAAGAAAAGGGCGCCCTAAAGCAAGGGGAAGTGTTGCGTCATGTTTTCATTATTGATGAAGCACACCTGTTTCTTCGGGAGGACAGCAACAATATCCTTAACCGGATCGCCAAGGAAGGAAGGAAATTCGGGCTTGGGCTTGTATGTGCGAGTCAATCGCCGACCCATTTTTCCGAGGATTTTTTTTCGAATGTCGGTACCAAGATCATTTTAGGTGTAGATACGATGTATTGGGACAATCTAGTACGGAAAATGAAAATTGATCACAGTAGTTTGAAGTACATCCGGCCATTCAATGTTATGGGCGTGCAGATGAGCAATAAGGGTGAGCCGAAATCCCCATTCATTATGGTGAGGTTGGCCGACCGTAGGGAAAACACGGTAGCTGTTGATGGTTAGTCGTATATTAAGTTGGTTGGGTTTTAGCCCTAGGCTTGACATGCAGGATATTGGCCAGGAAGACGGTCGATACCCGGCATTCTCGAAAGGGATACCAGTAGAACCCATCGAAAACATCGTTGGCCGGCAACGGGAACTGATCCAACAAATTGTCCAATCAAGGGGATTATCTGGCTTGCATAACCGCAGCAAGGCGGACGAACTGATAATGTCGCCTATTCGTAATTTTGCAGAATGGGTGCATTTGTTGCCCGCTTCGGACAATAGCTATTTTAAAGGGTCTGGTGGGTTGTTCAGGTTTGGTTTGGAACACGCATTGTTTTCTATACGGTTAGCAGAGCAGAGTATCTTAACTAGGGTGACACCAGAAGAACGGCGGGAAGCCGAGCAGGTTTGGACGCACGCGGCTTTTCTAGCCGGATTAGTCAGTGAATCGGTGCTGACGCTGTCTAAAATCAGTGTTTATTCGGATAGCGGAGATACTTGGCATCCGGGTGTGGAGCCTTTGTTTCAATGGTTAGTTCGTAACAACGTCAAAAAATATCATATCCGGTGGTCGGCTACGGTGGATTATGCAATGGTGACCGCTATTGCAGCAAAGTCAATACAACAGGAGCAGGCTGCACTCTTGGCAAAAGGTGAGAAATCGGTACTGCCGACCTTAATGTCCGCCATCCAAACTCCCCATGATGGTTCGAATCAGATTGTGTCAATTATAAGGACAGTTCGGCTTAAGTTGATCGACAAAGATTTGGCTGGAGACCCTTCTAATTATGGGAAACCTTTGTCCGGGATGCACTTGGAGCCTTGGTTTATTGATGCCATGCGCCACCTAGTTGTGAATCGGCATTGGCAAGTCAATATTGAGACAGGGCGTTTATGGTACGGTTTGGATGGGTTGTACTTGGTATGGCCTTTATCCGGGGCGGATATTAAGCAAGAATTGCGGAACGCAAAATGCCCGTTTATGCCAAAAACAACAGAAATCCTTGCGGAAATGATGTGTGAGGCAGGAATTATTGACCGAAATGAAGCGAGTACAGGTGGTGGTTACATTTTTACTATAGGAATACCGCAAGCTGCTAGCGTACTGAAACCCATGTTGGCAATCAGGTTAATACGAAAAGAAATACTGTTATTGGATGACACTATTGCACCCATTGATTTGACACTATTGATTAGTGGTGATGTGGATGATACAGAGGAAGTCACTAATGTTGTAGAAGAGCAGCTTGGAGCAAGGGAAGAGGATAGTGCCTTATTCGACGATGGATTAATAAATACGATTGCCGTGCACGATGTATCAGGTAACACAGTATACGATGCGGATTATGCCGCGCAATATGATGATGTTTATTCAAAACTCGATACTGATAGAGGCAAAAGTGTCCAATCATTGGACACTTTTGCGAATAACACGATGGTTGCAAAGGATGTAGTTAATGATGGGGGAGTTGAGAAAACCCATAGCATGAAACTCGGCGATCAACTAGCTGTTGGCATGACGGAGAAGGAAAAAGAGTGGGTCAAAAGTTTATTTGTCAATGTCGATATGAGTCCTGAAGGTGTGTCGACAAGGAGAAAATCAACTACCACTAGCCAAATAGAAAGTCATCCAATACCCAAGGATGTAAGCGTGATTAGCTCTGAAGGATTGTTGAAATCCCGATGTCCAATGGTGATAAAACAATTGAAAAAGTTACGGTCGGAATTTGTTGAGGTGACATCGGAGGGCAACACCAAAATCAACGCGCAAGGGTTAAGCAAAATCAACATGGACATCAAAGATTGCCTTGCTGTGTTGAGGGCATCCGGGTTGTTGGTATTGACCGATGGGGAGCCAATGGTGATTGAGAGGAAAGGCAGTAAGGATATACGTTGTTTTTTGATAAAAGGGGATATGAGTCATGGCTTATGACCCTTATATCCGTAAACCTTACGAATTCTATGTGGCTGTATCCTGGGCTATTGCCACGGCGTCATCATTGTCCGGCTATTTGGTTCTACCTGGTGGGGAATCGATGTTGATCCCTAGCTTATGGTTTGGATTGTTATCTTTGCTGTCCACAGCAAAAGGCTTCGGTCTCTTAGGGAGAGGTAAGTTTGGCAAGATGCTGACCTTTCTTAATGTTAAGGGCCTATTGAAGAAGGTAAAAAAAGACCAAATGTGGTTTGGTTGGGGGTTTGATTGGAAACCGACCCACACCCAACGGGCGGTAGACACCATGATGTCGGGAAAAATGTTGACTGGTACTAGTGAGTATCCAGGAAGTCCTTGGATACATGGACTTAACGACAACAAGGAGGAAGAAATCCAAATCCCACTCCAATCATTGGAGGGGCATACGATTATGTTTGGTACAACCGGTTCGGGTAAAACCCGTGCTTATGAAGTGATGGTCACGCAAGCAATACACCGTGGCGATACCGTTATTATGCTTGACCCTAAAGGTGATAAGGATTTGCGGGAACGGATGGAAATGGAATGCGAAAGGGCGGGGAGAAAGGACGCTTTTCTATTTTTCCATCCGGCGTTTCCTAGATCGTCTATCCGTTTCGACCCCATGCGTAATTTCACCCGCACCACAGAAATTGCCTCGAGAATAGCGGCGTTGTTACCTTCACAATCTGGTGGCTCAGATGCTTTCACAGCGTTTGCGTTCCGGGCATTGAATCTCGTGGCGCAAGGGCTGGTTGAAATTGGCCGACGGCCTTCCATCAAAGAACTGCGCTTTTTTATTGAGGGGGGTGCGGAATCCTTACTGATCAGAGCGATGGAATGCCATGCAGAACGGGTTGACCCGCAGTGGCGTGAAAGTGCCGAGGAGTTTTTTAAGCGGGCAAACGAAGGGAAAATCAAAAAAATGGAGACGATCACACAGCCCAAAGACCTGGCTGTCGTAGAGTATTACCGGAAAGTTTTGAGTAATACAGACAAAGGTTCGGAAGGTATTGATGGGTTGTTGAGCTTGGTTGAACACAACCGGATGCACTTTTCCAAGATGATTGCTTCGCTCATTCCGGTTTTGAATATGCTCACATCTGGCGAACTGGGTGGGTTATTGTCGCCTGATGGAACCAATGTGAAAGATATGCGCCCGATTTTTGACACATCGACAATCATTTCAGGCAAGCATGTTATTTATATAGGTTTGGATTCGTTGTCAGACGCGATAGTTTCGTCAGCAATTGGATCGATTATTTTGGCTGATTTTGCTTCGGTCGCAGGCGCCATTTACAACAGCGGCATCAAGCCAGGGCGTATATCGATGTTTGTGGATGAGGCAGCCGAGGTCGTTAACGTGCCATTTATCCAAATTCTGAATAAAGGCCGTGGTGCTGGTTTCCAAGTGGTCATGGCGACTCAAACACTACCGGATTTGATTGCACGGACAGGGGATGAAGCCAAAGCGCGGCAAATTATTGGTAACTGTAACAACCTGATCACATTACGGATTAAAGACGGGGACACCCAGAAATTTGTCGTTGAGACGTTCGGAAAAACTTATATTCAGACTGTCCAGCAAACCATTGGAGCATCAATGAACTCCGGTGATAACCTGGCGCACTTTTCAGGCAATACCGGTCAGTCCTTGACTTACGGTGAATATGATCTCTTTCCGCAACACTTGTTAGGCCATTTGCCTAATTTCCACTATATCGCGGCCATCGCTGGTGGTCGTATTGTTAAAGGCCGATTACCTATTATTACCGAATAAATTTATGTCAGAACAAATACATGTAAATGAAAACGAAGTTGTCCTAAAAATTAAACATCCAACTGTGCGTGGAACGCCGGCGGATGAATTACGCCTTATTTGTAAGAATATAAAAAAAATAAGGGCATCACAAAAGTTATTTAGTAGTTGGCCAAATTTAAGGACTGCTTCTTACAATTTAGTTGAATTTCTGACTGTGTATTGGCCCGATCCTCATAATCGGAATATGAGTTTGCTGGAGGCTTGCCTTGAAAAAGCATTTGATATGACTGAAACCCTTTATAAAGAAAGGGCCGATGATGTTGAAGTGCAAAAGGCATTTATTAGGATCGTTACTGAAGAATTAGCTGTTTCAATGCAATATTCGTTGATGATAAGGTCAAAATCACGCTGGTTGTTGCACGAAGTGAATAAGGTTTTTCTTTCTGAAGTCATTAGGGACAAAGGGGTGACTTCATTGATTTGGACAAATGACACTTTGCCTGGACATAACGGCGAACAAAGCAAAGTGATTTGTGCTTCACGGGTATTTACTCTCAAAGAATTAGAGTTGATTGGGTTGATGAATTAATGGCTAGGCACATTATGATTTGGTTTGTGGTGTTATTTTTCACCCCCTTGTTCTTGCCATATATTATGAGCCCTAAGCTCATATCTGGATTTATCCGAGCTGACTATAAAGCTGCGGTGCAAATTCTGGGTAACAAGGAAGAGATCAACAATTCTTTGGTCGGAGTGTATAAACGGAATCTGAAGGCGGTTGCATCATTCGTCAATGAATTTGAAGGCAGGTACGATGACTCTGACGAATTCCGTAATAGTGGTGACGGTATTGGTGAGACCCTTGCCGACATACCTGGCCAATGGGTGGAATCCGTAAAGCTTGAAGTGTATAGCATGGCGTTACGTTTGGTTATTATGTCGAAATGGCTTTACTGGCTAGTGCTGCCAATGTTAGCCGCAATTGTCGCCGGTATTTATGAACGTAAGCTCAAGGCGGAGACGTTCAGTCCGTCCATGCCACCAATTTATAATACGGCGATACATGCGCTAATCGCCATGTCTTTTCTTTTTATCTTATGGTTATTATGCCCCTTGCCATTGCCGCTAATGATTGTGCCGGGGTTGTCTACACTGGCTAGCATGTTTATTTCAATGGGTATTACGCATTATCCTAATTATTGAGTAGACGAAAAAAGTCAACTACCTAAAAATTTCCCTAACTGATAATTGATGCAAACGGATTGATGATAGTCAAGCGTCCGTCAATTACTTGACCGTGCTGCATATCTTCGCTGTACAGCGTGATACAGCCTGCTTTCAGGGCGGTTGCGATAATCAAGCTGTCAAAATGACTATACTTGTAGCGGGCGGCAATTACCCATGCGATATAGGTTTCCTGAATACTAACCTCGATCAATTTTACGGATGTTAAAATGGCCATTAATATTTTGCCCGTTTCGGCGGGTGAATGGTGGAGTTTGCGCCGCAATACATGAGAGCATTCGTTAACGACTTGGGTGGAGATAGTCGGTTTTTCCGCAAGTAACGCGCAAGCTATTGAGCGCTTACCGCTATCGTCACCGAGCGTATAAAGCACAATATTACTATCCAGAAATACTGTCATCTCAATTCCGACTATCATCATAAAGTACATTGCGGTTTGCAATGGGTTTGCCGTTCCACTCAATATGCACCGAACTTAAATAGTCCAGTGCAGCTTGCTGCTCGGTTTCGCTTAAGGCTTCTGGCTTTAGAGCAGCGGATAAACGTAGCGCGGTCGCTAAACCTTGATCGTTGGCAGTATCGCTAAAGCCACTGGCTAAGGTTGCTAAAAAGTCTTCGGTATAACTAATTTGTTTTGTGGTAATGGATGGCGGAACATAACGTTGTTCCAAAAAGTTGATGAAATCTAGTGCTTCACGAGCCACATGTTCGGGAAGTTTAAGACTATGTTCGTAAATTGTTTCAGCTATAGTCATTCGTTTTTTCCTAAAATTATGGAATGGGTTTCCAAAAGGGAAATTTAGCAAACGTGCTTTGGGTTGAACACCCTATCCGCAGTAATTCTAAAATTATGTCGACCGAACTATACCACTTTTTTGATACTTTTCGGTAAGACGTTATCCGTATCTTTTCGTTATCATTTCCCAAGTAAATTCATCGCGCTAAGTGTTTTATTAGCCTAAATTTCATGTGTGGGAAATAATGGAAAAATCAATTTTGGTAGCAATCTTAGGGATTATTGGTGGCACCGCGGGAGGGTATTTTGCGGCTGGTCAAACAAGTGTCCCTGCACAAATTATGGTGATTGATATTCAATCGCTAATTAAACAAGCCGCGACAAGTGGGCAAACCGAAGCTGATGCCAGAGCATTGACTTCGCGTATCAAGGCTACCACAACTAAGCTGGTCTCTCAGGGCATCATCGTAATTGATTCCCAAGCCGTTGTTGACGCACCGGAGGAAGCTTATGTCACGGTCGAGTGAATTTGTCATCACAGGACTACGACGTACACGGGCATTCACGCCAAAGTTGCTTGGACATGTACGCCTACATGGGATGGCTTGGCTGTTATTGTTGGCCCTAGCCTCGGTTATTCAGGCCAACTACCGGATTGCCGTCAACCGTACCCCTAGCCTTCCCTACAGCTTTTACCTCATTTGCCTGAATGATGCGGTTGAAACGGGCGGTTTCATCGCCTTTCATTGGCATAATGGCAAGCCTTTCCCTGATGGGACGGTCTTCACTAAACGTCTTCTCGCAGCAACAGGCGACAAAGTAGTCAAGCATGGGCGTGATGTTACGGTGGGTGATGTTACCCTGCACGGCAAAGAGTATGGGATCACTGGCCGCAAGCTATTTCCAAACGACCAATTGCGGGAAGGCGACAACATCATACCGCCGGGGAAATACTTCGTTGCCGGTGATCACGAATACAGCCTGGATAGCCGTTACGGGATTCTTGGCTTAGTCGATCAAAAGGAGGTGATTGGCCGTGCCTACCCTATTTTCTAAAACACTGCTTTCTCGTTATCTGGTTCTCCTACCTGTGGCTCTGTCGTCTTCTTTGGGTTTTGCATTTGACCCTGAAGACGACCTTTTTTTAAAAGGCTTGGCTGGGCAGCAGCAACGAATTATTTCTTCCCAACACGATCTCCCGAATTGGTTGAAACCCAAACCGCTCCAGCTAGACCCTGTCTTTGAACAACAGCTTCGGCAAGGCCTTACCAGTGCGTCCCCTCGTGCAGCAGATGCCAGCGTTAAGGCCACACCTGAAGGCCACTGGATTTTTGTTTCCTTCGGGATGCCTTTGGAAGAACTGAAGGCCGCTGCCAAGGAAGCATCTGAAACCAAAGCGGCCCTGGTGTTCAGGGGCGTTGCCGAAGGCGAGAATACGGGGCAGTTGGCGCAACGCCTTGCGGAGGTCATCAAAGGCATCAAGCCCATCCCTGGGGCAATCATAGACCCGTTGTTGTTCAACAATATGGCGGTATCAACGGTGCCGACAATGGTGTCCACCGATGCACAAGGCCATACCCGCCGAGTCCGTGGCTTGCCCGGCTTCAATTGGTTGGACAGGCAGGATGCAGGTGACGCAGGGCAAAAAGGGCAAGTATACGTCATCACCGAGCCGGATATGATCGGCGAAATCAAACGCCGGATCGCAACGACTGATTGGGAAAAACAAAAAAGTGATGCCATGGCCAATTTCTGGCAAGGCCAAGGGGAAGGCCTGGATTTGCCCAGGGCAAAAACCAACCGGGAACGCTTGCTCGATCCGTCATTGACGGTTACCCAGGACATTTACCACCCGGACGGGCGGCTGATTGCCGCAAAAGGCCAGCGCCTGAACCCACAAACTTTGTTACCGATGCGGCATGTGTACATTATTTTTGATGCCACCCAACCGGAACAAGTCAGCGTGGCCAAAAAGCTCGGCGACCTAGCGGCAAGCAAAATGAAACCGGTGGTGTACCTGTTTTCCAAACTCGACCACCAAAAAGGCTGGGAACAGTACAACGCGTTGGCGGGTGAACTGGGTGCTCCCGTCTACCAACTCAACAAAGCCTTGCTGAAACGCTTTCAAATCCAAGCCTTGCCTACGGTCATTGAAGGCAGTGGAGATAGGTTGTCCGTTAGAGAAATTGGTAATGATAAGTTTTAAATATGAGGCAGGGATTTTTATTTTTGCGGTTATTTGGTTTTTTTGCCTTCTTAAATATGACGACACACATAAGCATCCAAATAATCAGAATAACCTGGTGTATCAAAAATGAGGGGGCTCAGTTGTGCTGCCATTCTGGATGAACCTTGTGCGTCGTTCTGGATTAAGAATGCCCTACGTTCTGCACTCGGACGTGATCCGGTTGATGCGTTGAATGACGCGGAACTGTTAGTCAACATCCTTCAGGAAAATCTCGTCATTTTGCAGGACCCAACGGATGAAACATCCATTTTTAAAAATCATATATAGGCTTCAACATGTTTAACCGCCTAACATTATTGATGGCAATAACAGCCATCTTTCTGTTGTCGTCCAACGTTCTCCATGCGGACACCACGGCTTCCTCCACAACGGACAGCAGTAAATTGCTCTGTCCCGATGCGGATTTTTGGGGCAAGGGGATGCTGACCGACATTTGTTGGTCATGTATGTTCCCAATCCGTCTGTTGGGATTCACGGCGTTTGACGGTGACAACTTTGTGCCCGATGGGGCATCAGACCAGGCACTTTGCTCTTGCCAGGGTAAGGACGGCATCCCGTCATTTGGCATTACTGCCGGGATGTGGTTGCCGGCACGTTTGGTCGAGGTGGTCAGAAAACCCTACTGTTCGCCGGTTCTGGGAGGCATATCGTTCAACAACAGTGTCAGGCTCTGGGGCGGTGTTAAGGAAACTGAAGATGACGGTTCCGATAAAACTTTCTATAACTACCATTACTGGGCATTCCCGTTGTACGCCATCCTGGATTTGTTCGTACAGACCAACTGCAACGCCGGTGGGCTTCGTAATTTGGACATGATGTACCTATCCGAACTCGACCCGACATGGAACATTGACGAGCTGGCTTTTTTTCTGAACCCCGAAGCGGTGATCTTCGCTAACCCGCTGGCCTTAGCGGCCTGCACTATTGATTGTGCCAAGACGACGGTGGACAAACCAATGACCTCGCTGTGGTGGTGCGCCGGGTGCTGGGGCAACCTCTATCCGTTTTCAGGCAATATCGCTTCCGATGGTTCTGGGCCTAGGGATACGAGTTTGTTGACCGCTAGGATACTATCCAGCTTACACCGCAAAGCTTTAGCCCATAAAACCTACGGTGATGATGCCTTATGCGGCGGGACTATTTATCCGATGTTGCCCAAACAACAATACAAGCTCAGCACGATGTTTCCGGTTGCGGAATCGGAAGGGCGGTGTTGCCATTCGATTGGCGAATCGACCTTTCGCTGGGGCGAGCATCGCACCATACCTGGGGTAGGGGAGGATTATGTGTATCTAGTGTGGAGATATACGGACTGCTGTCTTTCAGGTGGCGATTAAGGGGAAGTTATGTTTGTTAATCTAAACGCCGACTTCGCGGCTCAACGCGTCAATAGCCCATTGGTTGAGGCTTTTACCTACAGCTTGTGCCTTGACCAAGGCGGCCGCGTGAAGTTCGGGAGGAACCCGCAACATCAGCTTGCCGCTGGCAGGTTTTTGCGGGTCTTTGCCAATGGCCGCACAATCGGCCAAATAAAAATCGATGGCGTTGTGGAAGTCCTGTATCAATTGTGCCACCGTTTCGCCTTCGAAGGTGATGCTGTCCTTAATGCCGAGCACTTTGCCCCAAAAGATGGCGTCACGTTCATCGAATTCGATGCGTGCAGTGTAACCCTGATAAGTCATGGTATTCATGGTCTGATTCCTTGTGCCTCAAGCCAGAGGCGGATTTCTTCGATTTGGTATTTTTTAGCCTCTTTGCCCGGATGCGGTCGATGCGCGTGTTTGACGAAGCCGCCTAAGTGTAAAGCCACCCGTGATCCGTCGCCTTCACGTACCGATCCGCCCAGTGCCACCACCAATGATTCGATATCAGCAAATCGGAGCGAACTTGCCGTTGGCTTGGCAAAAATGGCCTGCAATATTTTGGTATGTTTGGCGTTCATAGCAATAATGCTAGCACAAAGTGCTTGCACAAAAAATCCGTATAGCAGGCTAATGGAGATAGCGGCATGAAAACAATTGCTAGTTTGTTAATCATGTGTCTGGTACACAACAGCGTGGCCAGCGTCTACCTTGCCACCAGCGTATTATTCTTTACACCGTTTTCTGCCATCGCAGATGCTTTTATTGACCAAGCAAACGATGGGAAAAATCTTGGCAGCACACTCCGTTCGGACTTCGTGCTGCCTGAAATGGATGCCGCCTCTGGGAGAATGACTCTCAAGAACGGCGCGGCAAACGGGCAAACCGTCCAACAAAACGAGTTGTTTCAGGAAGTGGTATCAGGTTCAATGGACGCCGCTGTTGATGCTTACGGCAACAATGACACGATGGGTATACATGTCAATGACAAATTAAATGAGTTGGCGGGTTCAGGTTCTAGCCAAGGTATAGCCTACCAAACTTTGGTTGGGTCAAATACAGCGATGCCTAATTTGAAGAATGATTCCATTTGGAAAACATCTGATGACGTGCTTGGGCAAAAATCGGATAACGTCAATGCCATGTTCACAGGTTGCCAAAAGAATACTGAGTACAGTGAAGCAAGTTGCGGAGTACATGTTAAAAATTTGAAAACCTGTAGAAAATCCGCGAAAACTGAAATATGTAAAGTTCAGCGAAATATAAAACCGTTGGCTAATAAAACAGTGAAATTGGTGTCGGTAGAGGATTTTGGTGAATATCCTGGCCAAGCTAAAAGTGAATTGAATGAAATTTCTCTCGATCAAGTATCTATCCGTGTTGGGACAACCAACCTTAATGAATATCAGCATCAAGCTAATGTGTGTAGTCCACGTCAGGAGCAGATGACTATTAATGTTAGTGATGGCTCTCGTATTGAATCGGCGACTATTACATCGGCCGGTGCAGACGATAATGTCGTACTAACTATTGATGGCACAACAGTATTTGATTCAGGTGGTTGTGACAACCGAGACCAATGGAATTCCAATTACAACATTGATATTCGCCCTTATCTGACAACGGGTGAACATAAATTGAAATTATCTACTTATGTCGCTAATAGTAATGGGGCTTATGGTGGATGGGTGAGTATTGCAATTAAGAAAAAATTGGATTTTGCCGATGATTTCATTGATTCGCCCGTAGGTTGCCGGCAACGCCTTTTTGATTCTTGGCCACCGAGTGGCTCTCCACCTGATTGGACGATTGGAAATACGATAAATGATCTAGCTTCGACAGCATGGTGGCGTTGTACTGATGCAGCATACACACGGTCATTTGGCGGATTAACAATTGATACAGGATTGCCTAATACGTTTAGTTTTTTGCGTGACATATTGCCGGAGCCACTTGCATCACCGCCGGCACCTATTTGTTTTAGCGCTGAAACAAGGATACCAGGTCATGTGAAGCTACCGTGTTTCACTGACCTCGATGGTTACCAGCAATGCCCGGAATATGATTACAACACCGATGCCCATGATAATTGCGAATCCTTTGCAAATAGGCCGCAATGCGGCTACATAGGGGAGCAATGTGCGGAAGGGGCGATAAACCCGGTTACCGGTGCCTGCCAAGAATTTATTGTCACTTACGACTGTGGCACTACTCAGGCCACAAGTTGTGACTTGGTTAAATCGACAGACAAGACGATATGCGACAGTGAAATCCGTTGCATAGGTGGCGAATGTGTCGACCCAGCAGAAGAATCTAGCCGGGATTTCACACGGGTTGCCGCCGCCCTGCAAACACTGAACCAGGCGCAACAAAGTAATGGCTGCGACGCCAGTACTGGGGCGTGTAAGTTATTTGAAGGTGAGGGGCTGTCATGCCAGATGGCGGACTTATCGATTTTGGGCCAAGTCGATTGTTGCAACATGCCCATAGAAGGCAGTTGGATTGATTATATGGAATTGGGTTACAAGTCATGGTTATTGACTGACATGTCAGTGCAAGCTTACGCAGTTGCTGAATATGGCGGGACGGCTGTCAGTCAAAGTGGAGCATGGACACTGGTAACCCAAGGCACCGCTTTTGCGGATGGGTTTTCACTTATGAAAGATGCTTACAGTGCGATTACCGAGCCGTTCACTTCCGCTTATGATTCAGTAGTGTCGATGTTGGGGGAGAAAATAGGGTCGACCATTTCATTTGAGGCAACTAAGCAAGCGGCTATGCAGGGAATTGCAGATTGGATATCCAGTAAAATGGGTCCAGAAGTGGCAAGATTATTATTTGCCGAGCAAGCAGGCACAGGTTCGGTTCAAGCTATTGGTACTGTCTCTGGTTTGTCGTCAACGTTGAGTTCAGTATTCACAGTTATCGGTATTGTTTACGCAATTTACAACATAGCCAAACTGGTAGTGCAACTGATTTTTGCCTGTACTGAAGACGAAGCAAAACTCAATATGCTTAAAGATCAGCGGTTATGCACAAGCCCGACTGCGATTGGCACTTACTGTTCTGCGGATTTTTTGGGGATTTGTTTAGCCAGACGGGAAGCGTATTGCTGTTTTAGCAGTGCTTTTGGCCGGGTGTTCCAGGAACAGGCGCGGCCACAGTTAGGTAAGAATTTCGGGACTCCGCGAAATCCTGAGTGTTCCGGCCTGACCGTTGACCAGATAAGCCACTTGAATTTTGACGCAATGGATTTCGGTGAATGGATCGGGATGTTGCAAATAACGGGGCATTTGCCGAAGGGCGGGGCATCGGCAGATGCTATGTACGACAAAAGCATTGTTACAAAAAGCAAATTGGGAAGCAGTAACAATACGAATACACAAGAACGCTTGGACAAACAGACAGGAAGTACGGATGTTGATGAGATCAGACAACACTTGTTAGATAATTTGTGATGGTCAGAGATTGTACAATCTAACAATGTAGCAAAAAAATCAGATAATTAAATATATAAACTTGCTGTTTTTAACAAAGTTATCCCCAGAATCTGGGGATAACTTTGTTGCTATTTGGGTATTGCATAATTTAGATTATCTGGATAATGGCATTTGACAGTATCAATAAAAAATAAGGATCATCATGAATACTTTTAAAACGTTGTCTTTGGCAATCATCTTTGCAAACATAGTGGCGTGCGCTCCCATCAAGCCTTATGCCGAAAACCCATTCAATCCAGACGCCAAGCTATGGCGAACTTTACCAAGTAAAGGAAAGGTATCTGATTCGGTTACATACAGGGCGGCAGGAGTAGGATTAGCGGCAGCACAAACGCCAGTCAGTGGTGCCATACCAAATGGAGTAGGAGTTGGTATTGCAGCCGTCATGCTTTTAAATTCCGGTGATTCAAGATTATCTAATTTGGCGAGAAATGCTAATCAGTTAGAGGTGTCGATGCCACTAAGTTATGCAACTGATGAAAGTGATGCCCAAATAAAAATGGGGAAATTGGTTGAAGCCGCCATTTTTAAAGCCTTAGAGATAGGTTATAAAGTTAAGATTGAAGAATATGATGACAGTTATTTATTTGGGAAAAAGTTGAGGCCACGTTGGCTGCGGGTAGATGGCCCAGAATGTGAAAATTGGTCGTGCCAAATTATTGCGCCCATACCAACGGCAAATGCTTTGCAATGGGAAGGAAAGATGAAAAAAATAAGCCAGCCTAACGAAAAGGAATTTTATGCATATGATATGTCGCTGTCGAATATTCGCTCTATTGGCCTAGTTAAGATTACCGGAGAACACAAAAAAGACGATCATCATGTTGTTGAGGGCGTTGAATTGGAAAGTTTTGATTATCATGGCTTCTTCACACGTATTTCTGACAACTTGCCGGATTGGGTTTTATATAAAATCTACGGGGGTAGTAAGGGTGTTTATACGCTTAAAAAAGGCGTGGCCCTGTCTGTTGGCCAATAATTGGAAGGAGATTTTTATATGGTTTCAAAAAACCAGATATTAAGGGTATTTGCGGTGTCGGAATCGATGTTCGAAACCAATGTGGTTGTCCGTGTCTATTGGATGACGGGCAAGCAGCGTAAGAAAGCAGTCGATGTGCGGCTGGCGTTGACGTGTGAAAACAAGCGGGCGGCTGCGGAAGCGGTGGCGATCCGTTATTTATTAGGTGACGTTTGTGTCTTTAACAAAAACCGCACAGGACAAAACCTTGGTCTTGTAGTGTCCAAGGGTGCAATCAAGAAGCTTGGGCATAGCAAAAGCCAATTGAGCGAATTGTACGATTATGGTTACCCTTTGCTTACCCGTTATATGGGTGCTGTGATAACCGTATCAAAAGATCAAAGTTGGTTTCCGTTAGTGGATGATTTAGGTGAAGTGGCGTGTATCGACGGCGAAAGACTGCGCGGCATGGAATTGTTTGAGACTAATGGTAAAGGGGTTATAGCTATTACTCGCCATGCTTTGGAGCGTTACCAAGAGTATTGTGGCACTATCAATAGCCATACGGCATGGAAAAGCTTGGTTCAACGTCTGCAATATAATGCCGGTATTGAAAAAGTAGAATTACCAAGAAATGTATTGGAGCATAAAATTGGTAAGTATGGTGAAGCCCCGGAAGTACGGCGACATCCTAACAGCACGCTACATTTTGTATTTATTGTTAAAGGTGATTACAAGCAGCTAATCACGGTATTTGATCGAAATACAAAGTTTGATAAACCTAAAAACGTATTCCGTTCCGAAAAGGACGCATGGAATCCAGTTAAAAAAGTAGCGTAATTGTATGTTAAAAAAGGGAAAAAAATATTTAATAGTTTCATTTTTTCTGGCAGTTGGAAACGGGTTTAGTTTAAACACTCAAGCGCATCCTGGTGGATTGAATGCCGAAGGTTGCCATAACAACCGGAAAACAGGTGAATACCATTGCCATGCTGAACCTAAACAATCCTCACCTAGGACGGTTGCTAAAGCGATTGACACTCCGGCTTTTGCAAAATCGGAAATAGTTAAAAATGAGGGCGATCTGCTTAGACTGGATTATGAAGGCTTTACGATTTGGCTAGATTGCTCAAAACGTGGCCCGGTTAAATTCCAATACAATGCCCAGCGTGATGCGGGCAATGCTAAAAGGGCGGCGGATTTTTATCTTGACCCAAACGTACCAAAAGAATGCCAGCAATTGACAACAAAAGCTTACGGGCATGGTTTTGATAGAGGGCACCAAACACCGGCAAATCATCTTGATGCGTCTGATACCTCGATAAGACAAACCAATTTTATGACCAATATCCTGCCACAGACATCACAAATGAACCGTGGCGCTTGGCTGAGTACTGAGGAAATTATCGAATGTTACCGGGACATTGATGAGTTATTAGTAATAGGCGGCGTGGTTTGGGGTAATAATCCAGCAGATGATTATTTTGTCGAAAGCCACGGCGTACAAACTCCTGATGCTTTTTGGAAAGTCATAATACGCGGCACGGGCCAAGATGAAAGGGCTATTGCTTGGATCGTACCAAACAGTATTGATGCGACACGAAATAATCTCGATAAGTATTTAGTAAGCGTCGATGATATTGAACGTATAACCGGAGAAAGAATTCCGGTTGCTGACTATGCTAAACACGATAAACCTGCGGTATCATGGGCTATCCCTATCGGTTGCAATAAAGGCTGATTTGTCGGTTATTATCGATTAACAGCCTATTTTTTTAAAAGGAGAAGACATGCAGCAACTATTATTCAAGCGAGCGAAACCATTAAACGAGCTTCCTAGTTGGTTTCTAGTCTTTATTGGCACAGCATCCATCCCCATCACACTGTTTTTGGTTTTTGTAATGGTAGATGTATTACCGGGTTTTTTGGCAAAACTATGGGATGTTGGACTCAACAGCAGTGCATTGACGCTGTTGGTATTGCTGTTGATATTAATGGTAGCGATGATTTGGAGTGGATTGATGGCGTTCAAATGCGGCAAGGTTTTGCTACAGAGGCATTTTTAGTTTGGTTATTAAGCGAGTGCCTGCTTCCGTCCGTAAAGATTTTCGCGCATCCTTGGAACGAAAATAGGGACTACCTCTTAACGGTGTGGCCTTCGGCTGCACTGGACGTCCGCTTCACCTCAGCTTTGACCCGGCAAGGGGATCAAAGCCGAGGCTCCCGCATGACTCGACGCCGTTTCCCGTGGCCTTGCTGTTTTTCTTTTCAAAAAACCGACCGACGCTAAGGCTTACAGGGATTAATCGGCCTTCGCTCGTTCTCGCTTTGCTTTCCAGCCCTCGCAGCGATTGGGTTTTCTTACCAAGAACATCATGGATTGTTTTTGTTATCAATAACAATTACATTCTGAAGACTATTTTTGTGAATAGGGTATTGGGTTGATGTCGTGCTGTTTGGGCATCTAATAACCCTTAAACCATTAAAAGCATGAAAAGAACAATCTGCCAATTCAGGTGGGGCGGTTGCTTTTAATAGCTCTGATTGTGTCATTGCTAGTGATAATGGTTGATAAGGTGGGGATTCTACATCAACCCCTTTTTTGTCCAACATATACATAACGCTGATATAGGCTATTGGGGTGGCGACAACGACCCCAATAATGACCATTACGTTTTTGACAATTCCCATCAAGCAACCAGGTTCCTCTTGACCTTCCATTTCTTCGGTTACGTTTTCCTCTAAACCCGATTCAGATGCACTACCTGTCATTCCGCTTTTTAATAGATTGGCGTTAGCTTTCCGAAGATATTTCATCGTCAGTTGCCCTTATTTTTGGCATACCGAGAAGCAAACAGACATTGGTCATTCCGTGAAACAGGGAAATAACTCCGAGGGCATCATAACTTGAGGAATGACCTCCGATGTCCACTGCCATTGATTTTCATGTTTTTTCATGCAAAGCTCTAGGTTTTCTCTATTTAGCCTGTATCCGAGTTTTACTGCCAAGATTCTTTGCTCCCTTGTTGGTAAAACAAAAGGTGTTAATCGTGGGGGTTTGTTTTTTATTATTTGGAGAGATAAATATGTCAATGATTTCGTGTGTAATTTGTAATGCGAGAATCGCATTTGATGCCGATTACTGCCCAAAATGCGGTACTAAAGACCCGTCAGGCTGGAAAAAGAAAAAACTTTTCTATTCCAGCCTGATTGGGTTAACAGTGTTCATTGGAGTAGGCTTATATATTTGGCTCGTTGAATGGCCTCAACTCCAGCATATTCTCATGAAATAAAAGAGAAAGCTCTTTTAGGTCTTCATCCAATTGACGCCTAAACAAAAAAAAAGTCAAAAAGCTTCGGATGATTGATCGCGCTCGTTCATCATGGCGTGGTGAGAGCAGTAAAAAACAAAGATGATATTGTTCATCAAAAACACCCCGAAGCGTCCAGAAGGTATTAAGTCGTTTTGCGGTGTAATTCTCTTGAAGTCTTCGTTCTAGGACTTTCGCTACCCTGAAAAAAGTAGTGTATGTTATCTGGCATGATAACGAAGAAAAAATACATAGAATACCTGATCAGCACCCCGATCAATTACACCTGCCATAACTTGTCCGAACATCTGGAAAATGTCAGCCATGACGTGGTGAGCAATTTCCTGAAACGCAACCGGATCACGGCACGGGAGGTTTGGTCGTTGGTCAACGGCCTGGTCAAAAACACACCGGAGTCTTTTCTGATCATCGACGACAGTGTCCAAAATAAGCAATATTCCAAGTCGATTGAACTGGTCAAGAAGCAATACAGTGGCGCTACAGGCGGCTTGGTCCGTGGGATTGGCGTCGTCAACCTGGTGCACAGCGACGGCAAGGAGCACTATCCCGTGGACTACCGGATCTATGACAACACCGCCGACGGCAAGACCAAGAACGACCATTTCAAGGACATGCTGGTCAACGCCGTTGCCGACAAGGGCATCCTGGCAAAGACCGTGCTGTTCGACAGTTGGTATGCCGCTTGGCAGAACCTGAAGCTCGTCAACTCACTCAAGCTGACCTTTTACACTACATTGAAAAACAACCGCTTAGTCAGCCTAAGTAAAGAAGAAGGCTATGTCCATTTGGACGGCCTCGACTGGACACCCGAACGGCTTAAGGCAGGTGTCGTTGTGAAGCTGAAAAAAGTGCCTTTCAAAGTCAAACTGTTCAAGCTGGTCGCCACAAACGGCGACATTGACTGGCTCATCACTAATGGGCTTGACGACAAACTGACCGTGCAGGTCGCCCAAAAAGCGAACGACGTGCGCTGGCAGGTCGAGCAGTTCCACCGAGAAATCAAACAGTTGACGGGGTCTGAAAAATGCCAATGCCGCAAGGCGCGGTCACAGCGCAACCATCTTGCCTGCTGTTACCATGCTTGGATTTCCCTGAAAGTGAAGGCCAAGGCGTTGAAAACCACCCTTTACCAGATCAGGCAGAATTTGTTTTACAACTATCTAAAAGCTGAATTGAAAAACCCTACAATTGCGGCTTATTCTGGGGTATAGCGAAAGTCCTACGTTCAATAGTTGCCGCAATTTCTACGGTTGTTTTAAAGTAAACATACGGCGGACGGAAAGGCGACCCATGCCCCTGACACGAGGCGATAGTTTCCGTATGTCCGGTTGCGTTAATGACATCAACGAGTGATTTAATGCGTTCGTCGATTTCATAGTAATCCTTCTTTGCAAAAATATTTGATATGGATAGGTCAATCATTGTTGAACTCCAAACCAAATCGTTCGCAATTTATTGATAGATAAGGATTTGTGCTGGTGCTACATAATACTGGAATTTTCCGTAAACAAGTAGTGATAGGCAGAAAATGGATAATATTAAGTATGCACGGAAATGGTGAGCCCAATATTTAATTTCTTGTGTTAGTTTTTTATCTAATAACATGGATTTACCTTGAATTATCTATGTGTTTTTTTGATGTTATTTATAAGCTTGTAAGCAAAAAAGATACTGCCAATGACTCCAATAAAAATATTTAAAAAGACATGATCTTTGTATTCTGGATCAATCCCTTTGATTTCAACACCCAAGCCAATCGCAATCGAGCTGAAAATCAACAATAGCGAGGCGATGAGCATGACATCCAGATAAAGCATTTATTCCAATTTCCTTAACGCAGCCAACCTTTCTTGAATAGTGTTGCCAACACTTTGTTGTTCACCTTTAGCTTGCGCCATTGCTTCTTGAATATCAGCATCTTCTTCTTCCTGGGTAGGTTGTAACAAGCTGGCCTTGCGGTTGGCGGCATCGGCTTCCGTAGATGATTGTAGTGCTAAATTCTCCATGTGATTAATGGCGCTACTTAGGGAAGTGCCACTTAGTGACAATCGACTTGCTACTTTTGCCGCTTCGGCTCTTTCGTTCGCCTGTTGTTTAATCAGTTCAGCTTGTTGCATTTTTCTTTTGGCTGATTCGACGGTCTGTCGTGCTGTTTTCAGTTTTTCAGCATATTGGCCAACCAATGCTTCCAAATCATCCATATATTGCTTGGCATCACGCGCCTCTTGCTGTTCGCGCTGGACATCGAGAAGCATATCTTCCAACAAGGACACCAACTTGGTTAACGCCTCGGCCTTATCGGTTTTTTGCTGCAATATTTCTGCTGCGGCTAATCGTTGGTTGTACAGAGCCGTTATTTGGACGGATTCATTATTCTCTTTTTCCCAAGCCTGTTTTGCTTTAGAGAATGAGAGATTTAGCTTGTCGAATTTTTCTTCGATTTCAGCGATAGCGGCTTCAGTCGCTCCTTCGGGATCGAACTTTACAATGGCCTCAGCGATTAAGTTCGACAAATCTTTTGCTTTTTGGAAGCCGTAGTTTTTGATAAAAATCATAATTAGTTCCTTATTCGGGGTTATTTATTTCGGGGAATGTAGGTTATCGGGATGTATACAGGCCACCAATGCAAACTACCTTCATGCAGCAAAGGTGTATTGGAAGATCATGATTTATCCAGCGATAGTGAGTACGGATGGATGTAATTGAACGCCAACATAAAATGACACTTGCGCCTGCTCTATTTCTTCAATGACTTCAACTGCAACCTTAAGCAATTCGGCTGTTTCATTGAAAACAGCTCTTTCGAATTGCATGATCTGGTTTTTGCAGGAATAGGTCTGGTTATGGGTTTTTATCTCCTCGATAACATCCAATAGATCGATATTCGGTATTTCCCCGCCCAATGAACGGCGGTAATGGATGGAATCAAGGTCAATGTCGATCCCTGTAATATCATGGATGGTTTTAGGCCATTCATTTTCTTCAGGGGTAATGGTCAACACGTTTTGATAAAGGATAAACCCTACTATTTTTTTGTCGGACGCTTCGATTTCCAGCAAATAAGGGTTACCGTTTTGTTCAGCATAAACAGAATACCTGTCCAGGCCATTCGTCTCCACCATCACCTTACCGATGGCTTGAATAGTGAATGCACCTGTTGGTCGGACAAACGATGGATGAAGCTCAAGATGTTCTGTATCGGTCGTATTGACAGTGATAAAAGTGCTAAGAGTGATTAAGGTGTTTACCGTCATTGCTTTACCTCCCGTTTAATTTTCCTTTGGAGGTCGTTCAGTTGTAATTTGAAGGTTGCCGCCTTTTCAGGGAATTTCTCCGTCCATTGTTTGCTGACCACGAATAATGCCGGAGCGACAATGGTTTGGACGTAAGCATAAGAGAAGGCAGAATCCTCAATAGCCCTACCATAGTCTTCAGAGGACAAGGTGCGGCTTTGGTAAACGTCGCCTTTGAGCAAAAGCGGGTCGTCTATGGCAACAAGCCGCAAATCTTTGCGATTGATTAAGCGATCGATGGCGGCGGCATGGGGGGCTGCCATATAAAACAGACAACCTTGGTTTTGGGTGGCCTTTAGGATCGCGTCTTCGTAGTTCTCTGCATCCTGGACGGCTATATCCTTATAGGCCGGATTCAATGTGGCTAATCTATCCCATGTCATGCGCGAGCCTGAGTTTTTGGGAATCCAGATTTTTTTATCGGCGATATCCGAAATAGTTTTACTATTGGAATCCACGCTACAGGCCAAGTGACCGGCTTCCAAAAAGGGTTTGAAAACTACCTCCAATTTTTCGGCATCGTAAAGTGTGTCGCCCTGAAGGAATCCTGCGTCACAAGCACCTGATTGCAGTTTCGCCAGGATGTCTGGCGAGCCTTTCGTTGTGATTAGCGCCATATTTACGATGGGTCCCACTTCCGGGTAAATCACATCCTTTGCGACCGCGTAATAAGGGCCGCTTTCAGAGCCGGTACAGATATTCAAGGTTGGCAAACTGGCGGTCAGCGCCGCCGCTGACAACGCGGCTGACGCGGGAACGCCAGCGGGAAGCCAGTTGGGGTTTGGCTGAGTTGTAATGCCTTGTTTTTGGCTATCAACCTTAGCCAACGCCTGCTTCAATTCAGGATCATTTTTAGCCATTTGATCAGCTTCTTCCCGCCATTGGCGATAATCTGGATCGTACTGATGGTTATGGGCGTATTGGGCTGCATTGCTTGTGTTGTTCAGCAAGGAATATAAGAAAACCGCTGAAATCAGACCAGTATCAGAGATACCGGACGACCATCTTGAGGAATTAGCCTGGTAGTAATGATTTCTAGCTGTCCACGGATCGGCTTGCCTGGCTGATTGTTCATAGAGTGGGTTGCTACGGTATTGGTTACGATACTTTTCCAAATCTTCTTTTGGAAAGGACTTCGGTTGGTGCTGTTGGTTAGGAAAAAGAGCTTGGAAGCCATTAAATGATTTTTTGGATTGCTTCTTATTGAATTGGTCGTTAATCGAATTGCCGCCAGCACCAAACTTAAAGTTTTGGCCTGGTGTCGTTTTGAAGGCTGGTGTTGCGGCTTTAGCCGGGATTTTGAACGACTGCGTTCTTGCAGGACTAGATGTTTTGAACGGCGCTGACCACGCGCTAGACATAAGTAACACAGGTATCATTAAAGATAAGGGTATTAAGTTTTTTTTCATTTTGAATGTGGGTGTTGTTGTGTTGGTTTTATGACTACTATTTAAACAAGATAGGCGGTCATTTGATTTTATTACTATGTGGTATTGATGCAACCGACCGGTTTATTTATTTTGAGTAGGTCTTTCAAATGAGTGTTTGACTCTTACAACAACCCATTTGCTACCCATCAGTGTTCGAATGAACATATCTTTGATTATTTTTGCTTTATATAATAGAGCTGCGGCCGTTGCCGAATACAAGGTAGCAAAGCAGATTTCAATGAAAAATAATGGGTAATTGACAATGTGGCCGTGAGATATAATCAAATGGCGTATTACAGTGATACTGATAGATAAAACAAAAAATAAAAAGAAATGGATAAAGAAATTGGGCTTTTGGGTTTGATAAAAACCGAAAAAACAAAATGTTATGATAAATGCTGCCAAAAAATACAAAATGAAATTAAACATAAATAAGTTTGATTAATGATAATTTTGATAATTAACGCCCTGATGAATAGACCTAGGGTTTCTGGGGACTACTCGACTGCTGTCTCGCAGCAGTGGCGCATTCTGGATTATCAAGGCAAAAAAGCTTGATGTGTAATTCATGAGAAGAAATAAGAACCATGCAAATAGTTTAGGACTTTCGCTACCCTGAAAAAAGTAGTGTATGTTATCTGGCATGATAACGAAGAAAAAATACATAGAATACCTGATCAGCACCCCGATCAATTACACCTGCCATAACTTGTCCGAACATCTGGAAAATGTCAGCCATG